>Ga0123352_10017185_pt1 | contig 11536 bp, 6 predicted proteins | sample TergutLab28metaG_FD_89700 | JGI IMG/M metagenome (GOLD analysis project Ga0123352, IMG submission 89700) | Labiotermes labralis P1 segment gut microbial communities from Petit-Saut dam, French Guiana - Lab288 P1 | ecosystem: Host-associated > Arthropoda: Insects > Digestive system > Gut ...
ATACAACCCATGAAATAACTCAACAAATAAGTCGCAAGCTCCTGAGGATGGATGTATTAACATCCGAAACATGTTGAGCATTAAATAATGAAATAATAAAGCAAGTGACATCAAGCTGGTCTTCCTTTATTCAATTTTTCTTCCCTTCTTACAGAATTAGAGTATGTTCTCTGTTCTTTCTTTTACTACTTGAACCGCTAACTACGTGTCACTTACGGCAAGAGAAATTTTGACGCGTCCTGCAAGGAACGAGTGGCTGGAAGTCAGTGAAGCCCACTCTATCGGCTACATATGGGGCAGGATTCTTGCAAGGGATGCCGAAAGGGAAATGGAGAAAGAAGTTTAGAATGGACATAAACGAGATTAAAATAAATGAGATAGGTCAGGCTGATTGACAATGAAGGAAATATTGCTGTTATTCTTTCAGAAATTAATATGACTGGCAGGCTTGTAAGGTGCAACAGAGGGAGATCTAGAATTAGAAAGACCTATGAGTCAGCAACCCATCCCACACGGTAAAATTCACCGAAAAGAAATACCTTACAGTCATTTTTTTATTTTTTTATTTTTATTTTTTCCGTTGTTATACCGTGCATGTTGTCAAGTCACTCAATTATTTTACCAAACACTGCACTTATATAAATTTATAAAATTTACACCTTAAAACATTAAAAACGCTCCTATAGTTGTTGTTGATTCTTGCTTGTTGGGCATTTTTAATGTTTTAATGTGTAAATTTTATAAATTTATATAAGTGCAGTGGTTGGTAAAATAATTGAGTGACCTTATAGTCACTTTTTTTAAAATCTAATGCATCAAAAGATTTCAACAACCACAGAAATAACGGAGCATTCTCTTACTAGACATCCTTAATTTTGAACTTCCAAAACTTTTAGCTTAAGTTTATCCATAATTTCTTTTGTTGTTGTTATTATTCACACATTATTTATTTATACGTATGTTTGTGAAACAATCATGTCTGTGTGCCTCTCCTTCGGTAACTTAGAATAAATTGATAATTTTCAATGAATTTATTATCGACGTCATGCCGCTAGTAGTTGTCACTAAAATACACAAACTTCTAAGTTTTTACCTTTAGTACAACCACGAAACAATGAGGCGGGTGCGACGCCACTAACAGGCAGTGCACAGTCCTTAAATTTTGAGTAGTGTACATAAAAAATATGCATCTGTTTAGAAAATAATGCTATACAATTTAAAATACAATATGGTGACCGTGCGAAACTTATAAGCTATTCTTCGGATTTACTCATGAACTATAGAATCTAAGTGTGTGGAATTTGATACGGTATAAAAATGTATAAATGTTGTTCAAGAAACAAACACAAAGATGGCTACAGTGTTAAACTTGCAAACTTTACCTACATATAATCGACATTGAAGGAAACAGCATTAATTCATAATTATTGTTGCACTCATTACGTAGACAAACATTCGGAAGGAGGCAGACCAGGCCTTCACAGAAGTCCTTGACATCTCACGCCAAAACAAGAATATACGATGCCAGATACAGAAGTATCCCGCCTATTCTCTGAGCATGTCGACATATTCCTCCGTGTCCTCAGTTACTGTTCGACATGTAATCAATATCCTACAATAAATGAAGTTGGTCAAGGTATTTATAAACCGGTTAGCAGAAAGGTTATCTCTGTTAAAAGGGCTGACTTAGAGTTGCAGTGGTCTAAACATATTCTTCAACTCTTTCTTTGCCGTTTTGTACTGTACAACTCAGTGTCGTTAATATCCAGATAGTGCTCATATTTTATATTTGTTTCTTATAGAGATTTTAGATTATAAGACGTCAGTAAAAGACTTGATTCTCGTCCGCGGGTACCATGTGGCCTTGTAGATGGTGCCAAATCCGAAAGAAAATCTGATTTTTATCATACAATGCATGGCGTATTTGACGTAATTCCCTCTCTGAAATGGGATTTTTTTCCTTTATTGCAGTGGCCACATACACAATTCCTCCTCCCTCCTTGACTGAAGTAACATTGAAACTTTATAAACATGACATACATTGAATTCTGTTAACTTTAAATAATTATATTGTGTATATAATACTTACTCATATTACAATTTCTATTCCAAAATGCAACTACTTATTTTCTTCAACAGCAGAATGAAAAAGAAAAGCCAGTCAACTCCATGACCTTGCAAACACATTTGAGTTGTGGCAAAGCTGTTCAGAGCCGTTAGTTTCCGGAATTTTCCCTTGTTATGTCCAAAGTTATCTAAATAATTTTCCAACAATCTTTGCACATTTTAATAATTCAACGCTTCACGAAACTTACCACTTATTTTGTACTGGGAACTGTCTGTGAAGAAGTTATGAATTTCGAACTTGATGATCCTACCAAGAAAAGTTTTCCTTTTATGAATATGAACAGACAACAGACCGACAACTTCAGTGTTGAGTCTTCCAGTGCCCATTTAGACGAAAGCTGAGATTTCGACATTCATAATAATAACACGATTTGGCATATCCCAGTGGACACCTAAGGCGGACGTCCGTCTCCTGGGACTGCGGGTTCGAATCCCGCAGCGGGTATGTATGTCTCTTGTGGCTATTGTGTGTTGTCATGCAGAGGTCTCTGAGTCGGCCCGATTTCTCGCCCACAACTACCGAGTGTGTGTGTGTGTGTGTGTGTGTGTCTGTGTGTGTGTGTGTGTCCTTGAGTGTGATCAGATGCAAAAATAACCCTCGACACCTACAATGGTTAGGTACACAGCGGTCAGACTAAGAAAGAAAGAAGTATACTAGCTGGCGTGTGTTTTCATATCATCTAATTTAGGTATGGGTCCATATCTTCCTTGATAGAACAATTTTGCTGCAAATACAGGGCGCATTTAGAACACATCACTCTCCATCAACAACAGCAATGGACATCAGTAACCGATCAACACATCTACAATTTTGCGACATTTCGATTTTCCACAGTGATGTTTTTGAGGGCTCGTGCTGTCTGCGATATGACGCTTTATCACTTTGTGGATGTTTTTCGAGAACTCGAATGAATACAGCGCCTTCATCTTTAAGCCTTGGCGGGTGCACTTCGTGTGTTGCATCTCCAAATGGGAGTGTATTGATCAAACTGGTGTCAGGTGCGAGTATGTTGGCTGAATTTCATAATGCCTAACGTCTGCCTAAATGTACACACGATGACGTTGTGTCTCGTAACATATGCCATTCTTCCAATTACTTTTTTTCACTTCATTTTTGTTACAACACAGATCTAGAGTAAAAAGAAGGCTTTTTTATTATTGTATTAACAAAACCCAATATTCTTACGTTGTGATAATATATCAGTGTCATAAACCCGATTACGGATTTAATAGAAAAAATACTTTCCGAAATTCCCTCCCTATCTTTATCTGAAAGATCACAGTGTGACAAACATTGCACAAAATTTCTTTGCCTATAAAAAGGGAATAAAACAATAAACTTGGAAGTTAGCCTTAAACAGTTTATATCTCTACATTTAGAAATTTTCTTGTGGTAGGCGTTAAATATACTGTATATAGCTACACCTGTATAAAGTATTCTATGTATAACAATGTGTTAGCGCTTCAGTAGCTAAAGTTCCTACACTGTAACTACACGCTGGGATAGTATCCACAACTATCCACACACTTTTCAATTTTTCGTACACAATAATACAACTTGAAGTTATAAGAGTGAGTGCGTGCTTGTGTAAGTGAATGGAGCAGAGTGTGTGATAGTGAGTGAAAGTGGGAGCAAGGGAGTGAATGAGTGAGGAAAAAAATTCAAAAAAATTATGCAGGTACCTAAAATAACACTTGGCAATGTCGTGGTATCGGTCCTTTACTCTATGGCAAACGTGCTTTCTTCTCTAGACCATTTCTCTTTAGGTTTTTATTGTTTACCAAATTCTTTATAAGATAATGTATTAAAAATTAAATGACAAATAATGCATCATTCTTCTTCAGTAAGGTGGGCCGGAATAGCGTAGTTGGTATAGCAACTCGCTACGGTATGGAAGATCTAATCCTAAAGAGGACGAGGTATTCCGTACCCTTCCAGGCAGATCCTGGGACCCACCCAGCCTCCTGTACAATGGGTACCGAGTCTGTTTCCCGGGAGTAAAGCGGCCGGGGCGTGGCGGTGACCACCCACCTATTGGCGAGGTTAAAGAATGAGTCTCTCTCTGGGCCTTCATGGCCTGTTCTAGGGTCAAATTTACCTCTACAGTAAGTCGTAAATATATTACTATTTGCCTGCCCAGTCATGTACCTGGAAACACTGACGGTGCAGGAAATGATTAATCATAAATGCATTACATTACGTCATATCTTGCACTGCAAAAAAAGAAAAGGCGTCTACAGCATTCCTGAAAATGTTGTTTACGCTCAGGCTAATGTACTTTTTCATTTGGCTGAAAGCAGAAAACACTTCTTTTGTCTTACTTTAATGATTGCAAATATACAAAATGTTGTCCATGAACAGCGGAATATGTTTTATAAAGAGCATGTTGCACAAATCAGAAGTGACCTTACAAAGACAACATTTAATTTTATCAAAACATTAAATAGACACGTGTCTCACACACGTGTAAGGTTGTAGGTTATGGAGTTTTAAAATGACGTAGCAACTGCCATACCTGTAACGTACAACTGAAGTTGAGTCAGGTTGACGTTTATTGTCGTTCGGTTTAACAGCTTTACCTTGCAACACGTTACATGTATTGGGTCGACACTAGTTCCAAGGGCACAGTCCATCGGCTGGCAGGCTATTTAGCAATTACTTTAGGGCTTCTTCTTATGTTAGTTTAATTGCTTAAGGCCAGCAGTAAAACTAACGGCACTGTACAGGTCAGTTCTGTGGGCAAGTTAAGGTTTTAAAACAGCAGTGGCGAAGTGTGGTTACACAAAACTAAAAAAGTTTAATGTCCTTCGCACAATGTTTTGTTCACATTCCATGCACAAAACAAATTAACAGCAATTTTAACCTCTATAAAGATCACGTGCCACGTGTTGCAATGTATGAAAACTCAGTCTCGTCCGGCAATACAAATAGTTTTTAAAAAATCATGTAATGCGTCGCGATTCCACCGGTAAGAAGTTGTTATTGGATAATATCGATGAATCTGCCTCAAACGGAATAGTCTCAAAGTAGAAGAATTATTTACCCTTTGCTAACGTTTAGGCTAAAATGTGACTTCATCATATTATCTTAAGTTAGATTAAATAACAGTTATATACTGTGCTTGACATAAAACGGAAACCAGTCCCATTACAGGCCAGAGATGCCTAGAGGGTTCCAAGAAGTTAAGGTCCCCAGATAACGTAACAGTAGCCCAGGATGGTGGTAAAGTTGTCAGCCTTACGCACCGGCCGCTTTTACCCCTAGGAAATACTCCTGGTACTCATTTCTATTAGAGACTGAGTCGACCCCAGGGCCGTAGTGCGATCGGAAGGGTTATGTCAATGAAAAATTCCAATGACACCATCTGGAATCCAACCACCGACCTTCCGATTTGTAGCGCAGCACCTTAATTACTGTGCTACCGCGGTCCCCGTGCTTGACATAGCTTTCTACAAATTAATTTTGTACTTGCGAACTCGAGACTAAAAATATTCAATTATTTGAAACACAATCAAGTTTTAAACAAATTAAAGATATAATTTATGATTTTGTCCATACCACGCAGGAGCAATCGAGCGGTTTACACAACATGGCCTTTTGCATGTTCTAGTTTGATTAGGTTCAAAGGAACCAACCGCCCGTAATGCACATACAACAAACTCTAATACTACAGAACCCTATGTACTGCTAGCAGCGGTGCTGTTGAGTGTAATTAAACTCTGAAATATTGTTATTACACATTTCGCGAATTCTCTTGTTATCTTCCATATATATCCGACACCTCTCCCCTTTTACATTCTCTAACCCTTTCTAATCTTTCACACCCCAAGGCACACCCTCTCATTCCAAACATGAAGATACCCACTCTTTATACACCCCTCGGCCTCTCTTTGTTTTACTCTTTTACGAGGATTCTCTCTTCTCTTTTTTATTTTGTACTATTCGTTTTCTTTTCTATAGTTTTGCTTGGATTGTCTGTGATTGCAACTCTGTAGGAGTTTTTCACCACCCCCTCAAGCCCAAACAAAACTTACCCCCTTCCCGTTTTCATCCCTTCAGTTATATTGTGTTGTGTGTTGGATTTTCACAGTTCTGTTGTTGAATGAAGACATAAATATCATTCACTGCATTGTGCTAGAGCCATTTCACGCCTCCTGGGCTCTCCCTTTATCTCTTTCTCTCTTGCATTCCCCCAACCCCTGATATACCAACGTTGCCACCATTCTCTTCCATTTTCATTCTCCCAAAACCCAGCAACCACCCACTGACTCATCCACCCCTACCTACACGACAAACCGTGTAATCCCATCAACGTAACCCCCTTCCCCACTCAGAATATGTCCCCTCTTCCACCAAAACCATTAACAATACATAAAAAATCATTAATTCCAGAAATTTCTCACTACACTACAACATCCACACACAAAAAACTCCGGCATTCTACTGCAGAATTTATCATATGACCAGGGTTTCAAAGACCAACATAGATTCGACAATAAAGAAATTACTGACTTAAAATCCAAAGTAAGACTAACATTTACATTTGAACCCTTGTTCACCGCGATAGCAGATTACGATTATATAGCCCTTTTACAAGGTCACCACACAGGTCAGCGAATTTTTGAACTGCTGGAATTTCGTAGTTAATTTTAATAAATACAATTCTTGCAACGAACCTGTAAACTACACCTTTCGTACCCAACATATTCTCAAGAAAATTATTTGCGAAGGTGTATAAAACTGCAGTCCCTATTCCTCCAATTACGTAATCGTAAAAGAGTAGAACGAATAAGAGCTGCAATTAAATGGTTATACTGTTTGATAATAGAAAGGAATGATATTAATCAGAATAATCCAATGCTCAGTTTAAAATATTCGCAAAGAATTCAATATACTGTAGAATTTACGTCCATATACATTTTCTGACGAACTAAATAATTTCAGTTCACACGTATCTACAGTCTCTGACAACATGAACAATGTGCAGTCCACATTAAATTAAGTTTCCTTCTTCTTCAGCCACTCCTACACATGTCTTCTTCGTTATTTTCATTTTATTCTTTGTGTAATGCTTCTTATATCTGAAGGTACGTGGCGCAGACCATCTGGTAGTCCTTTGGTATTATCCTTTGTCTTCCGTTCTCTATCACGCTTCAAATTTTCTGTTCCGTCAGCTGCATTACGAATTTGAAGTTTGTCACATGGTCTAGGATATTTCGAGCTACTTTTATTTATGTCCAAATTAAGAAAATAATATTTTATATTCTCAGTTGCATTAATATACCAGTTCTTTATGATGAAATTAAATAATTTAGTACAGTCGTACTTTCACAAATGGATGTGGACCTATATACGTATGCATGTACGTACGTACGGACGTACCTATGCATACATGTATGTAAGTTCGTATGTATGTGTGTCTATGTATGTATATAATTATGTACTAGTGTATGTATTATATGCAAACATTTACGCCTGCCAGCTTACCTGCATCAGTGTAATGTTTGGCAGCAGGTAGGAAAAGGCGGAATGAAAGTTCTAAAAATGCTTTAGATTGACTGTAAACAGACCTTCAGAGTGAAAAGTGAGCTGTAGCCCTTGTTGATAAAAGGAAGGAAGGTTCTGTATGTAACGGAAAATGCTAAGTTCTGCTCAAATTATATAGGCCAGCTACAAACAAAAAGTACAGTATATAATTTTCAAACAAAATATGATAACCAATTCGCAGCAAGTAAGAGGTAATATGGTAGAAATCTTTTCACTTAAATATGTATTCTTAAACTAAATTCTTCTTCTACATCCCCAAAATTTTTAATGAAATCTTGTGAACTCGGTTTCGAGTCTGTTTATTCCGTTCTAACTAACAAGGTTTTAATCTTGTGTAACAAGAATTACATTAAGTGCGAATTTTATGCACTTGGCATAAAGACCTCTCACGAAGATATCACTCCAGTGGGTTAAACGATTTCCTTTCTCTTAGTCGTCTAGACTGGCTCCGGGGTTCACCCAGCTTCCTATTCAACGGGTACCGGGATTCTTTTCCGGGGGTAAAACGGCCAGGGAAGAAATTGACTTTCACCGCCACTTACTGCCGAGGTTAAGAACCAATGGAACTATTACTTCGACTCCCCATTTGCCTTCATGATGTGCACAGTGGCTTTACTTTCTACTATTCCCCGTTTATCAGACAGGAGCACGCCAGATGGCCACCTTCAACTCATAGATTAAATTCGCCCAGTATAGTCTCGGTTCGTATCACCTTTCATTTCTGATGCCACGATATGGTGTTAGTTACAGTCTGTACAGAAAAGAGTTTCAAGTGACTTGCTGATTTAGATCGGTGACGAAAGCGCGAGCAGAGCTTCCACGAAATATTTTATTAATCGTTGGTTCTGAGAACCTTCCTAATATTGTTTATTGGCCTACATCATAGTGTAACCATCTCACCCTGGGTTCGGTAGTATTGAATGTGGTGAGCTTATACGATGCGACTGGTACGTTTTCTCCTATTTCGTGATGTTTGATTCTTTTTACACTATTCTTAAATTTTTAGATTCCACTTGCTTGCTATGGACTCTCTACACAGACCTTATTCTGAACAAGTGCTGTTAGGAATATTGTCGATCAGCGAATTTAAGGTACCTTATTGTGCGTAATGCTAAAGACATCAACTTTTCAGTACAGCAGTGACAATTTAGCATTACAAGTGTTCATACTACAGGTCACGAGACAACTGCGGGACTCGAGAAGTTTGGTTTTGGCTATTTCTAGTCAGAAAGCTTTTTGATCATTACTTATTTAAAAAAATTACTTTTACAAAATCCTGAAGAGACATTTTTGTTACATTATTGATTGTTGTTTGATTGTTGTAGTTGTAGTAGTAGTAGTAGTAGTAGTAGTAGTAGTAGTTGTTGTTGTTGTTGTTGTTGTTGTCATACCTCCATCTAATGCATCAATTGAGCATGAGTGGATTTATACCTCCAAACCCACGCTGCTTTCATAGCGTGTTCAGGGGAACACTTCCCTTCGCTCTCAACATTAAATAAGCTATTCGCACTGCTTTCAAAACAATGGAATGAGAGACGCTAATTTGGAAGCAAACAAACTATAATTCTACAGGCCTATGATAACTTCAACGTTCATGTGGTGCATTAATATCCCTGGAAGAATTACTAGATACATAACCATCTATCAGTTTGTTCCGAGGGTTTGAAAGTATGGCAGGAGAGCTGTAATACTGTGGCAGTAAGGGAGGAAGGGTAATATTAGAGCTCCGCCGAACTACACTTGATCGTATATCAGCGACGTAGTGGTACAGTAACCATAATGCAGCCAGTGTCCTATTCATCGAACAACCGCAACAGTGTCACAATGTTTGGCAACAATGGAAGGTCTGTACGCCAAGAGCGTCCTTGTTATTTTCACCACACCTTTTTTTTTTAACCCTTCATATATACTATATTTTGACGCAGTTTGCTCCCAGCAGGGATATATTTGAAATAAATTTCATTCAGGTAAGTACAGGCCATGTCGAAAGAAATTTGCGAAAGAAAATGATTCGTCGGTGGGGGGAAAGAAGAAGAAGAAGGATTTCTCAATCAAATTCTCCATGATTTCCGAAACAGCACTGCATTTTGTACGGTATCCACCCTTCGCCAGGATGATCTTCTGGAAAAATCAACATGTGGATGGAGATGAGTATGGAACGTTTTTGCAATGATACTTACAAGGAAAAACAGAAGTACGCGGAGAAAATCCTGCTCCATTGCGATATTGTCCACTACAAATTTCACATAGAGAGGCGTGGGATCAAACCCGTCCTTCTGCTGTGAGTACAAAAATATTCAGTCCAAATACAACTGATTATTTCTCACGAAAATCACTTACGTGTTACGGCTAAAACAGAGCCACCTTCAGGCCGATTGGGAAAACAAAAGGGAAACGCTTATAGCTGCATGCTTTCGAGATCTCGAAACCTAACAAAACAATGTTATATAGTATACATAATATTAATATATATATATATATATATATATATGACCTTAGGAATAATTTTTTTATAAACATTGAAAAATTATATACTTGTATAAGTTTTAAAATAAATGAAAAATTATATTAATATATATTAATTATAAAACATAGTATTTACAACATAAAGGTAAGGGGGAAAGGATAGGCAACTGTTTGGAACGACAGCCTGTATATTAGAACTGTTGTGTTTAGAATGATTAATTTGTACTTTTAATTCAAGGCCTCGTGTACAAGCTTAGAAGCCCTTGAAAATTATCCAACAATCGATACGTGTCGGGCTATTGTGAAACACGAAAAAAGATCTTGTAATTCTGTATTTTGTAATTGTTACCTAAACTTATTAAAATACTCAAGTACATGTTCTATTGTCAAAAAATAGCAAAGAATTACCGGAAAAAGTTTATCAAGAACAGTTTCCAATTATTTTTAGCAATATTTTTTGTGTTAGTCCCCTATTTCGGTAATGTAAATTAACGACCCCAAAATCTAATGTAATATAGCTAACGTAAGCACGTGATATTTGTGAGGAAATGGTGACAGATCGAACTCTAGACTGGTTACGAAATCGTATTCCTGCAGTCACAGGTGTAACTCTTTCTCCTGTCAGTAAGTAACCATACAGTTACAAACGTACTGTCATTACCATATTATTATTATCGAATTTCTCACTTCTCAGCTTTGGCTGGGAAATATTCACCTATCCTGGGATGTTTATTATTATTTTTTTTTTACAACCAAGCTGTAAACTAGGCTAAGTTTAAAGCAGAGGAAAAGTAAAATTAAACAAGCACAGTTTCAGAAATATGCCGACTTCATTCTGCTGCAGTAGCAGGTGTCTCAGCCACACAAAACCACGTTCGGGGCAGAATTATTCCCAAATATTAAACCTGAAAGTGAAAGAGGAGGAAACAAATATATGTGAAAAATATTAGGTAAAATATGTAAATAAGCTACGTAAGAAAATTTGTTACACAGGCTTATAAATAAAACTCAATGCTTCTTGACGTCTGAGGTTGTTATGTCGCAAAAAATGCATATTGCGGTCTGTAACTGACGTACTTCACTGAATGGAACTCAGCTTTTTGTCAGCAGGAAGGGCTAGTAATAGAGAAGTGCAAGGAATAGAGGCCTTGTATGTACAGCAGCTAGCCAGAACAATATCCTTCATTCAGCACAAGATATTCTGAACAGAAAACAGCGGGGTCACCTATATCGGCCACCTAGATATTCTATAACTATACCTGTAGATCCTCAAGATCAGAATGCAGGACAAAATCACAGTGTGAGGATTGATAATAGTACCTTCGAGAGGGTGGAAGAGTTTAAATATTTGGGAACAACTTTAGCAATCCAAAATTCTATTCGGGAAGAAATAAA
>Ga0123352_10017186_pt1 | contig 11535 bp, 7 predicted proteins | sample TergutLab28metaG_FD_89700 | JGI IMG/M metagenome (GOLD analysis project Ga0123352, IMG submission 89700) | Labiotermes labralis P1 segment gut microbial communities from Petit-Saut dam, French Guiana - Lab288 P1 | ecosystem: Host-associated > Arthropoda: Insects > Digestive system > Gut ...
AAACGGACCGTCTGACAGCCTCGATGTTCTCTGGTGTTCGAGAGGTCCGTGGTCGTCCTCATCTTTTTTCAGACACACTTCCCGTTTCCCTGAAGTTCTCAACCCACAACAGAATGGATTTTCTGTCCCGAGGGGGGATTTGGTAGCGAGTACGGAACGCACGCTGCACCGCTACGATAGAGTGACTTTGCTAAAAGTAGGTTTCGACGGCAAATGCGCGCTGCTCGTTGGACCACACCATCTTTACGACTGCGGAGTGTTGTAACGGGAACTTCCCAACTATCTGCACCTTTCGAGCCCAAACCCACCCTTCTACGGCCTCCCCTCCCTTCACAATGCCCTACTAAAAGTATGGAGGGTATTTTGCCCCACTCTGTATGTGTAATTGTACAGGGGTGCTGATAAGTCCTTAGCCCAACCAGAAAGGAAACAAGCTAATGTTTCTGTCAGAATGGCGTGAATTTTCTTGGCACCTTGCCTTGCAAGAAAAAAAATTTATAACAGCTCGCGTCTCGATGTTGTTGAAATCGCGCGCGCCTGACATGCTTCCGAGTTTGTTTCCTTCCTGGCCGGGCTAAGGACTTATCAGCTCCCGCTGTTTACTGTGTATTGTATTGTTTGTATTGTTTCGCTTACGTATGTTTATTCTCATTTGTTTTGTCTGTACTAGTGTAAAGACTACTGCCACACAGTGACAACTCAACTGCAGTAATAATAATAATAATAATAATAATAACGTCTACATACTTTTAGGTGAATTATATTTGGAAGGGGTTGGGGGTACGTCAAAACACAACACTCTTGTATCCTACTTTATTATTCTGACGACGACATGTTTCGGCCACCGTGGTTCATCTTCAGGTCACAAAAATGTGTATAGGGGAAAACTATACAGAGCTTTCCTCTATATACATTTTTGTGACCTGAAGATGGCCCACTGTGGCCGAAACATGTCGTCGTCAGTATAATAAAGTAGGAAACAAGAGTGTTGTTTTTTGACGTAACCCACCCCCTCCCTAATTGCTTATAACACAACGGGGATGATGCTCCTAAAGAATTATGTTTGTTTGTGTTTTTACGACGCAATAATCCGACAGCACTTCTTCCGATTTACATCATGAAAACAGATGCGCAGACATGAAGTTTTCATCCCCAACTACAATCCATAAAATCTCCTCCGTCCAAAGTTTCGGAGACCGTCAGTATTTCTAATATCAGGGGACAAATTACTCCCTCAGTAATTATTCAACCACAAGCCGAACCTTTGCACCCTGGCATGAAATACTTTTCCACTCACGTTTTATTTGGTATAATCTTTTGGCCCGGGCCGCAGTATTACCAAAAGGTAATTATTCCACTTTCAAGACCTATCCCAGGATCGTCACACCATATTACTGACGGCAGGTCGGGAATTTTTCACTTTCAGCCTGACTGTAGCTACATCGAGTAGTCGATAGTCTTGTATATCGATTAGTTAGGGCGGTGTGCAATATGAAGTCATGCAAAGGGTACCTTGCCTGTAGAAGCAGTGCGGCTCTCCTCTTGGAACGAGGGTGGACAGTCAGCTGAGCAGCGTGTTTGTGAGTACCGTCTTGTTACGTCACGAAGCACCTAACCTGTAACGGCACTTGTCAACACTTACAGCACTGTGCCACGTTTTCTGCTTCGGCGTGTAGACTGCAGCTATCACACTTAGCACACCCACACACACACACACACACACACACATACCAGTTTTGCAATTTGCTTTCTCCACTAAACGTCAGAGCTATTACGATTATAAAATCTATATAAAGTTGAGATGGACTCATATGTAGCACGCATGAGAAATGACGAATGTATACAATATCTTAGGTGGCAACCCTGAATGAAAAAGAACATTTAGGAGATCAAGCTTAGATGACAGGATAAAATTGCAATGGATCTTCTAGAAATAGGATGTGCCAGTATAAAACGGGTTTACCTGGCTCAGGTAAGGTCCAATGGCGGGATCTCGTGATTGCGGTGACGATTATTCTCATTCATCGAGTGCGGGGAATTTCTTGCTTCACTGAGCAAATTTAGCTTCGCAAGAAAAGAGTTCTGGTACGTAAAACTCGTTTCAGAATGCTTTTCGCTTGACTCCTTTTCGAGGAACACAATCCAGTTTTGTGGGCATCGAACATTTTACCCTATAATTCTAATTACAACGTCCATAAGAGGGCTGTTTCAAACAGAAACTGGTGTAGCACAACTGGTGTAGCACAACTGGTGTGGCACAATTGGTGTAGCACAACTGGTGTAGCACAGCACAACGCAACCTGTCCTATTATAACGGAAAGTTTCTGGTAGAATTTATATCATCCTGTTAAATCACTGTTGGTGTAAAAATCGCTTGGTGGCCATTTTTCTCCACTGTCATCGTGTTTGCTGTAATTTTAGTTCCAATTTTGCAGCAGTTAGCTTTCAGAAACCAGCAGACTTAATTGTCGTGATCCATATTTGAGAATGAATCCAGATTGTCTGCAAAGCTTTAAACAAATGGTCGAAACAACATGTATAAACGGATATCCTACTTTATTTTACACGACTTCTGTGCAGCCATTATCATTTTTCAAACCGTTCATTCAATACGCGTTTTTCGAGCCTTACCCAAGAAGGTCAAACGCTTATAGCCGTCCTACTCGAAGGAGACATCAGTAACTGAATCTTTGTACCAGCTTGGCCACGCCTACTCATTGCAATCACGATTTTCCTGTCAAAATAGGTCATATATATTCCAGAGCAATTATGTACCGCATGCCTAAGCTCTTCGTGACTGCAGTCTTGAACGAGCAAAAAAGCAGAAGTATATAGCCTGCCGGATTTTTGCAAAACAATGTTGCCCTTAAGTCAACAGCCTTTAGCGTAAGACAGCATAATGCAGACAGTTGAGGTACATTAATTGGCTGGTAAACTGTTTATATAACATCGACACTAACTCAGAGTACACAGTCCCTAATATTAGAACGATTAAGAAACGCGAGATACAGTAAGACGTCGAGGCATGCTTTGAGATAATATCCCACCTCGAGAATTGAGAAACACCACACTGATCTTCAGATAGGATAGTCAGTATTAGGAGCGAGATTTGACGGAGAGATATTCAGGACATGAAGCATGAATGCTACCCACTTGACTACTATGTCTGGTTAAATGAACCGAGGAGGAATGTACATTAAGTGTAGCCACGTTTTAAATATACCTCTTTAATTTCAATTGTAAATTACGAGGTTATCAGCTTCTAGCGATCATGGTGTAAGTTTGACTCGCATCGCGATCTCTTGTGCATATATTACAGTCTAATTATAGGCCCCTAAATAAGAAAGAAACACAGATCGCTCCAGTACACGTGATAGTTTCTGCAGGTTTTTGACTGAATTCTAAGCACAGAGTCCTAGGCTTCCACGCAGAATGAAAATATATAACCGCCGGCTAATTATGGCATATGCAAGGGTTGTGGGATAAACAATTTCGTATTGTCGGAATCAAGAATGATTTTGTGACGTAATGTGAAGTTTGTGTGCCGAATGACACAGTTTCATATAGAAATTTCCAGCGACAAGGCCAGAAATAGAAATAGATAAAATCGTGAAAAATATATCATACGAGTATATGTCTGCAGGAAAACGCTGTGCATTGTTACATAACATTGTTAACAATTGCACCTACTAAAATATAAAAAAACATTAGGCATAGAAATTAAGGTAAAGCAGTCCCGTTACAGTCCTGGAGTGGCCCAGAGGATTCCAGGTATTTAAGGTTCCCAGATTTAATGACAACGGCACAGGATGGTGGCAAGGTTGTCAGCCTTACGCACCGGCCGTGTTCACCCCCAGGAAATGCTCCTGGTACTCATTTCTGTTACAGACTGAGTCGACCCCAGGGCCATAGTGCGATCACAAGGATTTATATCAATGAAAAATTCCAATGACACCAGCTGGGATCGAACCAGCGACCTTTCGATTTGTAGCACAGCACCTTAACCACTGTGCTACCGCGGTCCCCACATTAGGCATATAGTTTGACAACTGTTTAATGTGCTTGTGGATTTTTGTCCTCACCTTAAAGAAAGAGCACAGCTTCCATTAGACATCTGGATGTTGTGGACTCAAGAGAGAGGAAATAACACGAGGATGGAGAAAATTACGTAACGAGAAACTTAATAACCTGTACTCTACAACAAATAGTGTTAGAAATATTAAATAAATGAAGACTGGATGGGAAAAGGGTACTAGAATGCAGACAAACTGTCAGAAATGCATACAAAACTCTATCGAAAAACATGAAGAGAGACGAGATTGAACACAGATGTAGATCGCAGAACAATGATAAAATAGATATGAAACAAAAAGAATGTCAGGGTGTGAAATGAACAAAGCCAACGCAGTACAAGAACCAGGAATTTGTAAACCTGGTGTAATTTCGTGTTGAATGTAAAGTTCCGGGACCCCACTGACTACCTGAGTGTCCGACAACGTCCATAAAAGCATTCTGCACCATGGAATTATAATTCGGGGCTGAGGTCTGCGATCCGTTTTCCTATTCATTTCCCCACTTCCTAGTGCCGTAAAGCGGAGTCCAAAACTATATTTAGCTAATGATAGTCTTTTTTTTCAACCAACTTGATGCACAAATTCTTTATTTTGATACATTTATTACATTCCTCTACATGTTTCAAGCACTACTGCGCTCATCTTTAGGACGACAATTGTATTAACACAGCATCTGCTATCGTCACTCTCTTTAGGTGACTGTTCAGTACACAGGTTACGAAAGTCCTCTCTCTCGTTACCTGTGTACTGAACAGTCACCTAAAGACAGTGACGTTACCACATGCTGTACTAATACAATTTGTCCTCCTGAAGATAAGCATAATAGTGCCCGAAACATGTAGAGAACTATAATAAATGTATTAAAAAAGATAATTTGTGCATCAAGTTGGTAAAAGAATACTGGTGTTATATTAGGATGCACGGTCAACAAAACGTAAAAATTTATACTTAGCTAGTCAGCGGTAGACACGTTACCAGTGGCTGACTCCCACTACCCGGTACAGTACGCTCTTATTGAAATTAATCCCAAATCGGCACAGATGAAGGGCAGAGATCCGCGAAAGATAGGCAATATAATGACAAAGGATTATTCCTGAATTCTAAAAATGCATCAACATCCTGAAATAAGCAATGTGTTTATGGGCTAATGTTGAAAATGCCAGCAACGAATAGCTTATGAGTCACTTCACAAAACATAATTTGAGCAGAGGATGGCGTGACATAAAGCTGAACGTGCTGGACTGTTTCCTTCCTTCTAGTGCTCGCACCCAACTTATGAGAGCAGAATTAATTCCACCAAACGCGCAATACAGTGGGAGTTTATTCCTGTCTTCTTCACACAAAGATGCAAATAGAAGCCATTTATACCGAGAAAAGTCGGCTCGACCGGTAAAGCCTTCTGTCTGTATTTGGACAGTTGCCGGCTTGAATTACAGCTGAGGGGCTGGAGCTTTTCACGGTTATGGTCAGACACTGCAGGAAAATTGCGGAACAGTACGTCACTAGCGCCACAATCGCTTTATGGGCGTCATTTTAGTTCATTACTCATCATTTATCATTCTACCACTAGACGCTAAACAGAGTTACTGCGAACGTTGTCAAATAAACCACTAATTAGAACAAAGAGCCCATTTCCAGTATGTTGTGGCTCCTGTATATAAGACGAGGAGAAGGAGAAATTCAGAGAGAATAACTTGAAACGCCAAGACTGCTTGTAAGATTAAACATTCTACAAGAAAATATTCTACTACTGTAAAATATCATTTTTCTTTTGTTTCATCTTATTCCCTCTATCTTCACTCTAAACGTATCTTAATTTAATTTCTCTGTTCATATAAGTTGGTTGAATTTTATGCACTCTCAAAGACGTCCCCGTTTTCAAGACATTATGTGGCGAACTTTTTTCACGCGGTCGTTGCAAATTTCAATACACACTCGCATTTCCTAGTTGTGTATATTATCTGTCTCATCCGTAATTGTTTCGTTAAACAACAAGTGATAGTGATTTGTGTTCGAGATTTCAACCGTAATCATTATGGCACCTGCGACGAGATGCATCTATGACGATCCGAACGGGACGATTTCTAATATATACGTGGGATGAAATTTCTTCCTTCCAGTGAATTTTGAGTTTAAATCTTAAGTACATTAAACTGCATTCCCACAACCATTTGAAGCATGACCGTGAAGCATGTCATATATAAAAATTCACTTCCTGTCCCACAGAAAACACATCCCTCTTCAGATGCGAAGATATAAAAATTAATGCTGGTTAGGAAAATACAGAGTGTTTATCTTGAAAACCATAGGAAATCTGTAAATACACTTTGTGAAAAAATTAAGGGTTTCTGAATTTTAAATCGGGTGGAATATATATTTATCACTTTACTTTGAGAGGCTGAGTAACACTGACAAATAACCTATGGAACATAAATATGAATAATAGCGCGATACTGAGTCAATTATCCAGTATTCCTTCCCCCGCAATAAAGTGGCCAGGGTCAAGAGATGACAGCACCACACGTCCATACGTTACAGAATTCATGAATAAACGGAGCTATACCTTCACTCACGCACCATCTCCACAGCGTGGTGGTTGGAAACCACCGGGAAGACTTTCTTTTCCGCTGCGGTGATAATGTAGCAGCTCGGCTCTCCGTGCAGCATGCAGTTCAGCTGCACCTGTGAATATAAAAATAATAATAATAATAAAATTTCTACTTTAGATGCCGGACTGCTGGTTAGAAGTCAGTATTCGGAAGGTCCTGAGACCGGCCACCTCGACACAGGTTTTTCTTGGTTTCCCTGTGCCTAAAAGCAAATGCTAAGATGGTTCCCAAGATTCCAAGTTGCCACTACATGCTTCTCATGTAGCCCTCCCGACTTAAATTCAGTAGTAACCGATTTCATGTTTTGTATACATGTAAAATAACCACTGTCACCGGGTAACAACCCAATTGCAGTTAATAATAATAATTATTATTATAATTATAATAATTATTATTATTTACTTCCTACTAGTCATAACACGGGCAACTGGAACCATCTCAATATCATTCATAAAATATCTGAGCAATGTACCTGGAAAACACGACTTCAAGGAAATACAGAAAACAGCCATATTGTGCACTGCACACGTACTTCGGTATGTTCTCATGTAAGAGTACAGAACATTCATCAACAACATCAACTGTAACCACAAAGTAGCTGCAATATTATACACCCCAAAAACATGGCTTGTTTCAGGCATGTAATTTAAATGCACTGCATAAAGTCGGTGATGATGATGATTATGATGATGACGACGACGACTATTATGATAACGATAATAATAATAATAATAATAGAGTTCATATTTCTTGCGAGCCTTGCAAGCAAAGTGGGTCAGCAGGAAACAGTAAAACTTTAGTAACGACATTGCATTAAGGAATATTGGAAGACACATCAAAGAATGTCACAGAGAGCTGTCGGATGTTGTCTCTTTGAATATTATATTATTTGGGCTACTCGGTCGTAAGCGCTCCGCGGAACAATTCGTCTCGACAGGATATCGACTCATTACGTGGAAGAAAAATCGGGTGAAAGTAAAAATAAAACACCTCGGGACTGGTGACACGTAACTTCGATCCGCTAAGTTTAAATGATAGTCTAAACGTTTGCCGCAATAACACCAACGTAGCTTGCATTATCAGTCATTTGTAAAAGTCGTACCATTTCATATACTGTACAGTGCGGAATGCAATGACAGATTGATTGTCTACATATAAATGAAAGGGTCATACCATGGCTCAGGTGGTTAGTGGAGGACCGGGTTCAATGCCAGGCCACTGCATGTCAGATTTGTGGTGGACGAAGTGGCACTGGGGCAGGTTTTTTCCCGAGTACTTTCGTTTTCCACTGTCAGTATCATTCCACCAGTGTTCATTCCTCATTCATTCATTCATCTATCGCTGGCGATGAATAAACGTAGCGGTTGACATAATCTTCACAAGCACACTAAATAAAGACATAATTGGTGATGCCTGCGTCACAGCTAAACTCGCTGCAGCGATATTTCGAACGGCGGGAGTAAAAAAGACAATTTTTACACGACGCCAAGCAAAAGTCAACTGTCTCTGAAGTCAACATGTACAAATTTGATACACAGTCTAAGTAAATGTCCCATTTATCATTGAAGTTCTTGAAGCTGTGTCTTACAAAAATAAACAAATATAAATCGATTTGAGAAAAAAACAAATTCCAACAGCATAACACAAAAAAAATATTCATGTATCACAAACAGCCTTGGAAGGTACAGTTTAGTAGGAAACATAGTCAGTTCTGCTGTAACGCTGTGACATAAGCAGTTCTGCTGTAACGCTGTGGCATAGTTCTGCTGTAACGCTGTGACATAGTCAGTTCTGCTGTAACGCTGTGACATAGTTCTGCTATAACGTTGCGACATAATCATTTCTGCTGTAACGCTGTGACATAGTTCTGCTGTAACGCTGTGACATAGTCAGTTCTGCTGTAATGCTGTGACATAGTCAGTTCTGCTGTAACGCTGTGACATAGTTCTGTTGTAACGCTGCGACATAATCAGTTCTGCTGTAATGCTGTGACATAGTTCTGCTGTAATGCTGCGACATAATCAGTTCTGCTGTAACGCTGTGACATATTCAGTTCTGCTGTAACGCTTTGACATTGTTCTGCTGTAAAGATGTTACATAGTCAGTTCTTCTGCAACGCTTCGACATAATCAGTTCTGCTGTAACGCTGTGACATAGTCAGTTCTGCTGTAACGCTGTGACAGTCAGTTCTGCTGTAACGCTGTAACATAGTTCTGCTGTAACGCTGTGACATAGTCAGTTCTGCTGTAACGCTGTGACAGTCAGTTCTGCTGTAACGCTGTGACACAGTCAGTTCTGCTGTAACGCTGTGACATAGTTGTGCTCTAAAGTTGTGACATAGCCAGTTCTGCTGTAACGCTGTGACATAGTTCTGCTGTAACGCTGTGACATAGTTCTGCTGTAACGCTGTGACATCTCGTGTCATAGAAAAGGGTGAAATAATAACATTATTATTATTATTATTATTACCATTATTATCATTTTATGCACGGTATTTACAATTATAAACCTGAAACGAACCATATTTCTAGGGAATACAGTGTTGCAGCTAGTCTGTAGTTACAATTCTTGGTACATACAATGTTGTTTCCCACGATAAATGTTTCGTACTTTTACGACAGCTCTTCCCGCAGAAAGTGTGCAGTGCCCAGTCTGGCAGTTTCCTGTAGTTCCTTCACTTTATGCTCTTCCGTTACGTTGCTCAAGAATTTTCTGAATGATTTTAGGATGATTCCACTTGCCCCTATTTTTAATGGCATCACTTTTGTTTTTACATTCCACATGAGCTGTACTTCTATTGTAACACTGTATATTTTAGAATATCCTAGGATTTTTTAAAATTACATTTCTGTCTCCTGAAATTGCCATATCAATTGACATATATGTTCCTTCTTCATTATCTCGGATTATAATGTCCGGCTTATTGTTAGGAATGGTTCTGTCGGTTTGCACTATTTTATTCCGTAATACGGTAAGCTTAACTTCATGTCTTCTTTCTGCTAATTTTGGTACAAGTTCATGCCAGTGTTCCTTCTCTAATTTTATCCACATTTCCTTGCGTATATCAAAGTGCAGTTGAGCTGACATACTCTTTACAACACACGCAGCAGCGTGTAAAAGGTAAAAAATGTAAATCAGTCCCGTTACAGTCCTGGAGGGGCTCAGATGGTTCCAGGAAGTTAAGGTTCCCAGATTTCATGACAACGTCACAGGATGGTGGTAAGATTGTCAGCCTTACGCACCGGCCGGCTTTATCCCCAGGAAATGCTCCTGGTACTCATTTCTGTTAGAGGCTGAGTCGATCCCAGGGCCATAGTGCGATCGGAAGGATTTTATGTCACTGAACGTAGCAGCATATAACGTCCATTACTTCTTCCCTTGCCCAAGTCATTCTTTGTTTTACTTCTGTATTTCTCGGAGTGTTAGTGGGCCGGGTATCTCAGTCGGTATAGCGACTGACTACGGGCTGTACGGTCCGGGATCGAATCTCGGTGGGGCGAGATTTTCCGCCTGTCTAGACCGGCCCTAGGGCCCACCCAGCCCCCTGTACAATGGGCACCGGGTCTTTCCCGTGGGTAAAGTGCGGCCGGGGCGTGCTGTTGACCACTCACCCCCTTCTAGTGCCGCGGTCATGGAACAATAGAGCTATACCTCTACCCACCCTCTGGGCCACACCGGGCCTGTAACGGGATCACTTTACCTTTACCTTTAATTCTCGGGGTATTAAGGGCTTCGTGGCTTTGACTGTGAGTGGTCGGTCCGCTTTAAGTTGTCTCGTTGCAGTAACCTTCCTCAGCCATAGGAGTACTTGATTTCGCGTTACTGTTGACAGTATAGTTACTGTTATTATATTTATTTTGATTTTGATTTACGCTAGTAGCATGTTTCACATGAGTTACGTTTTAAATTATTGAGCTGAGCTATGTTGCAATACAAACCATAGGTCTAACGTTTTGTTTAACGTTTTCTTGCGTTGTTTCTATGTGTTTGTGTAATTTATGTTGCAATTATTTTGTGCTGGATTTGTAATTGGTCATTGTGCTGTTAATCTAGCACTATAATAAACGAGGCCTGAATGGAATTGAATTGAATGTAATTTAATTATTATGTTTGTGGCGATATCTTCACAGTGCAATGACGCAATAGCCATCAAACGTGGGTGACAGTTCGCGTCATATAACACCGTTGACCTTTTCATCAAACGCGTTATAGCCAATTAGCGCTAACAAAAGACGCGCACTAGCAAACTGTCTGCACATCGTAGACCTAATTGTCCTGAGCTGTCCAAGAGAATGTTATAGCTGTTAAAGTTTACGTTGATGTACAAGAGAAAGTTTCAGATTCCAGTTCAATCCTTAGCAAAGACTATATATTTAAGTTATTGTCTCTCAACCAGTGCAACAAGATTCATTACCTTCTGGAAGTTTTCCCTTTACTGGAATATTTCACGTCTTTGTATTATTAACAACGCCATGTATAAGGATGTATTGTGTCAAACAGCCTAAGCTGACCCAGTTCTTGGGACACTTTTCACGAATTAGTAAAGTAGTGTTGAATAAAGTCATGTTCCATTATTATTACTTAATGTAGGTGGACACACCCAGTACTAAGGGAAACACGTAGGCCAGAATTCAATCAAAGGAAAGAGCCACTCGCAAAAAAGGGTGTTACATTTACAGACGAAATGCACGTACACGCCTTGAGTAGTGGCTGGTTCATTTGTTTTATTCTGAAGACAGTGGTTCGACATAAAATGTATTCTGAAGGCAGTGGTTGGACGTAAAATTTATTATGAAGACAGCGGTTCGACATAAAATTCATTCTGAAGAAAACTGTTCGACATAAAATTTATT
>Ga0123352_10017188_pt1 | contig 11535 bp, 8 predicted proteins | sample TergutLab28metaG_FD_89700 | JGI IMG/M metagenome (GOLD analysis project Ga0123352, IMG submission 89700) | Labiotermes labralis P1 segment gut microbial communities from Petit-Saut dam, French Guiana - Lab288 P1 | ecosystem: Host-associated > Arthropoda: Insects > Digestive system > Gut ...
AACTAGTATCCCATCCCAACCCACTGGTGGAAACACTAACACAACTGAAGAGAAATAAAAGGCTAAAAAGACGTTGGACCTCCGACCTTCATGACTGAGGTGTCATCGCTGGATGGGCACCCTACCATGTTAACACAATAAGATAGCAAATTAGATTATAGATTGTTTATACCCCTACAATCTGATGGCTAATAAATAAATAATAAAAAAAAAATTTTCATTTACTGGAATAATGTTGGTGATCATGGATAAACGCTGTTGTGGTAATCAAATGAAAGAGTAGATGGTAAAGTGGGAAGTTGAAGACTTAGTGAAGGAAAGAGGTGAAATCCGATTACTTTGCCTCCTTCTGCATATCCTTATACACCTCCTTCCATGGTGCCACCATGACAGCCTTCATTCCATGCTCAAATTTCTGGCACCTATCCATGAAATGGATGTCTTGAAACAAATGGAACAACTGAATCATCTGCCACCAGAAGTCCTTTCTTCAGAGCAATGATAGTCAGCTGAGGTCTCTCTACAAATGTAAATATCTTCATCTTCTGGTACATCAAGTGCTGTAAGCTCTTCAGGTCCTCCCCAGTTCAGTCAGAAGCATAAATATCAAGAACCTCATTGAAATTAGCCTTCTCAAAAAATGTCCCTCTCTCAGAATTTTACAGGCTAACAAGTGGATGTTCTTTAATTTATCCTGCTGGTTGGGGAATCCCCAACAGTCATTAACTGCCTCAGGACAGAGCTTCTTCCATGAGCCACTCAGAGTCACGAACTTCAGAATGTCCACAGACTCTTTCACAGTACCAGACTGTCAACTATGCTCTCGATTTCCAACATTCACTAACACAGGTCTCACTCTAACCTGCATCCAAGATACTGTTGAAAACACAGTGAGTGTAAGAGCTCTTGGATGTTGTGCAGCTGCAGGAGTGAGGTGGTGATATTTGGCCAATAAATGATATGAATATTTGGATGGTTAGGATCATGATCCTGTAGTTACCCTTGGGGTGTTATGAAGGACATGGGAGAATTGAATGCTAAGATCTTGGACTTCAGATACTGTTCAACCTCAAGAACAAAGCAACTGCTGTATCAATTGGACAATAACTGCTTTGTTACTGAAGCCTTCCTATTAGACCTGAAAACACTGGTAAATGACTCTTGTTCTTCCCCTAAGGGCCAAAGGATTTAAAGTAAATCAACATAGGTTTCACTATACAGTCCCAAGAAGAATGACAACATAAGAGAAGAGCCAGTCAATCTTTACATGTGACATCCTGTTATGTATCAATGACGTGAAAGAGCAAAATCAGCACCAGTCTCAACACAACTATTTTAATCTGACCAAGATTCTGCATAAAAGACGTGATAATACTACAACTCTGAACAAAACAGTAAAAACTTTTTACTACTTCATTTCGTGCTGTGGTGTGGTATGCGGGTTGACTTATTTCTAACAAGGCATCTCAGTTGAAAGTACACCTACTATAAATGTGAATTACACACTGAACACAAGGAATTAGCACACCAAAAATTAAAATATTTATGAATTCTCAAGGAAACACTTCGACTGGTATTGATGTTTCATCAACAATGGATCAAAAAACAGAAAATAATTTTCAAATAACTGATGTAATTCCTGCAACTGACATGTTTTTGAAAACCTGGAGAAGTATTTTCAGTCTTCAGCACGAATGTACGCATTGGTATCTTCGCCTAAAATAGGCCTGTCTCATCAAGTTTAAAGACTTGCTGCAAAACACAGTCATTCTCCTCAATCGTCTTCTTGAAATGCTCTGGGTACTTAGCATCTGTCACATGTTCATCAGATGCTGGTTCTCCTACTCCCTTGACATTCCACAGGCTCATCTACTCCTTTACATTTTCAAACACAAGCCGCAAAAATCACTTCCAGTCATTTTGCACAGTCTACCATAAAATTAAACATATATTTTGCAATCATAACGCGGGAATTTCACCGGGATATGTAAAATGGTAATCGGTATACCACACCGTGAACAATTAGGTAACGAGTCATCGCACAAAACATGTTCATGTGTTAGGTGAGCGTGACCAATCCAAAGTTGTTAAACACACACACCCACACCCACAAACTGCACCATTTTCTTTAAGCAATGGCAACAAACACTTAAAAACGTCCACCACCAGTTTCCTTACACAAAACCATAACGCTGCACATAACGGCTCGAACCGAAGCTGCTGAACGGACAACTCTTCGTAAGATTGTTACACTGACATGTATTTACATGTTGTGAATGGGATACCTGCACTATTCTGTTAACTCTACAGGAATTATTCACTCACGAAGATAAATCGAACCACAGATGCACGTTTCATTTAAATTGTACGTATAGTAACTAAACTATAATAGTTTATAATGTAGCTTTTAATAAAGTAACAACAAATGAAAAAAACTGTAAAACCAAACTCTTCTACACGTTTAACATACCTGTAAACAATAATTAATGCCGAATTTCCACGTCTGTTCTCATAACCTGGCATACAACACTGGCACCTCATTATATAACATTTTGATGCAAATTTGTATAATTATTCTAAATCTAGTACATTTAACATATCCACCAGTGATGACACATTGTAGTTATTTAATGGATCAAGACATTTTCTTGGCCATACAAACTTCGTCGTAAGCAGACATCACACACATATACACACACACACTACTTCATCCTTTTCCCTTCAACGCCTTTTCCGTATTCTTTACTAGTCTCGTATCGGTGCAAGCACAGCTGAGATGCAAGTGTACGCACCATAATAGACGAACAACGTAATCTGTGAACTGTGATATACAGGGGTACCAGATGAACTGTGTAGTGTTCATGTAATTCACAGCGACAGAATTCATGGCTCATAAGATGGAGTGATTGTGACAGCTGTTCTGTGTAGCGTTTAGATTTCGGTGTGGTTTGCGGCGAGTTGTTGGAGGTTGGTTGTAGTAGTATTATGGAAGGAGTAGTACGCAAGGGAAGTTTGATTGTGTGAAGGAAGATGGTATGGAAAACCTACACGTGGTCGTCTTTTATTTCTTGGTAGAGGACAAAGTCACATTGAGAAATTAAGTCTCGCCACATATCATAATTATTCACTTTTCCAAGTAAGTGTTGTTAGTCCGAAATTGCCGTTGTATTCATTGCGGCCTTTCAGTATAGTTTATTATTGTGATGGATTTTCGTTGTTACAGAAAACAATGTTGACCCGATGCTCTTTAGTAACAACTGCAGTGAATTCTGCAAGAACAATTGTGTGTTGTGTACAGCATACGAATATGGACAAGCACTCGTCATGTAGCTGCAAAAATCATGCATACAAGGAGACTAATTTTGAAATACACAGAGAACTACATAACAATAAGAGGCTATATTCCAGTTTTACCATGGGCAATGAAACTGTTTTACCAAAGCAAGCACAAGTTGTTATATGCGGAGCTGGAACAGTAGCCAATTCTGTTGCTTATCATCTGGTACAAAATGGGTGGAATGATATCCTAGTGCTTGAACAGAAAACGTGAGTTTATTTTGCATTATTTGATAATATAGTGTGATTTTTTTTTTATGAGGTTGTGTACTTATGGGATGTGACACTGTTCAGTTTGGTAGGTAAGACACAAGTATTTCAGAGGAATCTGCTGCCTTCATCATCAGGGAAAAAGAGTGAGCCAAGTTTGGATAGACAGTACACAACAAAAGGAAGGACATGCCAGGCTGGGGGCCATGAGCAGGACCTAGTAGTTCAGGAGAGGGTCATTTGTCAGTGAGGAGACAAGAAGGAGCTTAAGAAGGGTGGTAGGTAAGGAGATAAAAATAAGAAATAAATGCAAAATGAAATGAATTAATAAAAAGAAAGTGGAGAAAGCATGGGATTCAGGCAACACAGAATCAGTGGCCATAAAGACGGATGTTTTGACATCAGGGAGAAGAAGAATGGTTGTGAGAAAACAAGGTTAAAAATAAAGAAAAAAAATGGAAGTTATGAAAAGGAGAATAAGGGGAAGGAAGTAGAAAAGAATCATAGGTAAAATAGAAGGAAAGGCAGAGAATGAGGGCAGAACCTCTTGATATGAATGGTTATCAGTGGGTTCTAATAAGGGACATTATTGTGCTGTTTGACTGTTGTCTGAATAATATCTTGTCTGTCCAATGTAAATTTAACCACACTCAGACAAATGTTATACATGCACTGTGTCCTCAAGTATAGGTTATCCTTCACAGGTCAAAGGAGACTGTACATATGCCTAATAATATAACATTATTAACAGTGCACATTACAAAAGAATATATTTAGTAATTATGTGTCCAATGTCTCTCAGCTAGCTGCTTTGATCAGGGATCTTATATCATCATGTGGTAGGATACTGATGGCTAGCCAAAACATGTTGGACCTTTGATGAATAAATATGTTCTTTTGTAGTGTATATTGTTGGTACTTTTACATTATGCACATGCATAAATACATATATACCCACATACATGCATATTCACATTGTGTTGTAAAATTGTAAATATTCTTATTTGGGAGGCCCACATACTTGATTTCTTGTGTTGTTGTTGAAGGTCAAGCTTGTAAACAATAGAAAATAACTGAGGCAGAATTCTCTCTGCATGCAGTTCACCTCTCATGTGGATTGAGAGTCCAGAGTATCTGCCAGTTGCTGTGACTATTCTGTCTGAAAATATATAATGAGAAAATCCAACTCAGCATACAGATTTTTCTGGTCACAAGTAACTCTGGTCCTGTGCACCAAGGTTTCCAAAGCACAGCCTGCATGTAGGATGGGTGCAAGTTCTTAGCTAGAGTTCAGATAAAGGTTTGTGAGTGTAGGTTTTCAGTACATTTTGTTGCGTGTTGAACCATCAGGTCAGTTTATATCATTGTCAAGGAGGGGACAATGGCCACCTTGTTCTTCCTCTATGATGAATTAGATGTTCTTCTCGATATCCTGTGTCATCTTTTCATGCTTGACTCACTCTTCTATTTTAAAGGTAGGATCACCAGGTTTCTGTGAAGCATTATGCTTGTTTACAAATTATGGTGTCATGTCCCAAAGCACTATAATCTTAACATTCATTAACATGGGAACCCAAAACCTCCTAATTCTTTGTATGAGACTGTACCAGTGATATTTGGCAGATATTATCCACTTCTGTGTGCCTGTGGGATAATTGTCGTATAGTATGTACCATACTTTCAGCTGCATTTTGGCTTGTTCTGACTAGATGATGAATGAAGTGTAGATTGGAGTCATGAATAATACCTTTGTAATAATAAAAAATACATAGTGGAAAACTGTCAGCGTGTTAGGTAGTACTGCTTAGGGATTGAATTTTGTAGGCATTGCAGAATGTACAGTTTGCAACATATTTAAATTTTATGTTTCAGAATTGGAAGTGGTACTTCACATTTTGGTTCTGGTACTCTAGGTCTATTCAAACCAATAGCAGATAGAAATCTGATAATGTATAGCATCAATCTCTATAGAAGATTACAAGAACTTGGCTATGACATAGGTATGTACAATTTGCATATAAGTATAATGGTAAATAAGGATTTTCCTTTTTAGTTGGAGTAATTGTGTATATTATCTACAGTCCTACAGAAGCTGTTTAATTTATGGTCCTTGGACTTAATTACATCTTAATGTCATGCTTTTAGGATTTAAACAGTGCGGCAGTTTGAATTTGGCCCAGACAAAAGATCGCTTAATTGCCTTGAAACGACGCATGGCCTATCACCAGGCTACAGGTCTACATTGTCAGGTACGAAACACACTGACATGCACTGCAACATTTCCATAGCAACACTGTATATTCACAGCAGTGATGTGAAATCATTCTTATTCATATGGAAGGAAGCAGAGGTATTTTTCATTCATTCAACAGGATAGTGACATTGTTCATGTCCCTTTACTTGGATGATGTTTTAATGTAGTTACACAATTTACCAGTAGAAATATATAATCGTCTTAGTGAAGTTAAAACAAGCTTTGTTTTTCTTTTATTTGGATACACACTTTTGTACTTCAATGCAGTTTGCTAAGCTGGCACATATGTAACTGGGTAAGATTCAACTAAGAGGGTTTAATCCACAGGTACTTGGAAACAAAGAACTGAAGGATTTCCACCCATATTTGAGAACTGAAGATTTGGAAGGTGCAATATGGGTACCTGAGGATGCTGTAGCTAAACTTCCGGCTGTATGTAAAGCATTAGCAAAACTTGCCAAGGAAGGAGGTGTGTATAGCCGAACTTCATTTGCAAATGTGACTTTGTGTAAGTTTAGAAAGTCATTTTCTTATTTTCATTATATTTGCTGTAGGTGCACGCTATGTGGAGAACTGTCATGTACTACAGGTCTTGACTGAGAATGCCCACATAAAAGGAGTGGAGACAAACATTGGTACTGTGTTCTGCGAGTATTTTGTCAACTGTGCTGGCATGGTAAGGAAATGCTAGTTTGTGGAAATACTATGGAGTAAATTATTTCTTGTACTTATTCCATCCAAATGTTTCCTCTTTATTCCCATAGAAATCCTAGCTATAATATTTAGCTGATATTCACCAACAAAAAGTGTTGTGCATTCTGCTATAATGGTACCGATTAACATACAGATGTTCTCCTGCCACCTGTCTCTTATATTGCACATTTCTTCTCTCTCTGTTGTAGGTATTCACACACACACAGGTAGCACTTTTTTGTGCCTGTTTGTTTTATGACTTCTTGCTCTAATGCCCCTTGCCAATTGACCCTATGTCATAATTTTTGCCTCCTAATTTTTTGTTTTAACACCCTTTGCCTGCCTGCACACTATAATGCAGCTGAGAGTGTGTGGAACTCATGGCAAAGGGCAGGGTTGGGGGCAATGCAGTCCATGTAAACTGCATAAATTGGCTTGGAAAACAGTGAACACATTGCTAATTAATGCTGTGTTGTTCTACTGGATGTACAATTTGTGATAATGATGGAAGAATTAAAGAAAATGCCAAATCAGGAACTATCCTTCCTGTAATAACTATTCACAACTTCTGTTGCTATTACCAGCTTATCATCATCTGACCCACTTGCCCCCCTGTTTTATCTCCAACACATCTTCCTCAGGCCATCTCATCCAGGCCTTAGCGTAAATGATGCAATCTGTTTACGACTTCTTTGCAATTTGTGCGGTCCAATAGTGAATGTTAATTGTTTATTTCCATATTAATATCATTAGCTGAATAATAATGTGACATATGTAGTGTGTGTGTGTGTCTGTTTATATATTGTGTATGAAAGGCTGTCATTGGTACGATTGCTCCTTGACTTCTACTTATTCTATTATTTCTTATGGAATATCATATTTGATTTATGTAGTTTTGATTTACACCCACTTTCCCAGGAACACAACTAGGGCATAAAACGAGGGCCACCTCTGTATATACATGTATGTACCCACATGTAAATGGTAAGGGTACTCAGTGGTGTTGGAAGTGTAAGGGTACAGGAATTGTGTGGGAGACCCCTCACATGTTTTGCCCCGTGTTATGATCTAGAGTTGCACTCCAGTTTTGACATTTACAAAAACACTTTCTTTGTTTCTTGGTTAAATCTAGACTATATATATATATATATATATTTAAGCAAGAGGCCCAGTGGATAACAGGGAATTATAAGAAAGCTCTCATTTGCAGAAAATTCATTATGATATATCTTAACACTGAAAGTCACACAAAGTACTTTACTTTTGCCACATTTGGTTAGACATTTTGAAATATTTTGCCATAAGTAACTGCATTGACTAGGCCCCACAACTGTGTTAGCAGTATAGCCAGGAGACTGCCTTCCATGCTTGCACTGTAGTGGATTGTGAATAAAAGTGTGAAATTTATATAACTAAAAAAATTTGATGGTTTCAATCTGTCATAGTCTGTATCTACCATATAATGCATCTGATGAAGGAATTTTAAAGTTGTGCTCTGACATTCTTTTTATTTTTTAAAATTAAAATAGAAGTGGCAAGAACTCAAAATTGGTGGTGTTGGTGGTTGGGTGGTTAAGTTGATTGGTATCTTGAAACATTTCATTTACTGTAGGACATAATGATCAATATCAAAGGTACATTTTAAAGAAAGAATGGTGCACAATTGAATGAAATTTATACTTGTCAGGTGTCAGTGGAATGTGAACTAAATACTGTGGGTTGTACAGATTCTAGATCCAAAGCTAGCAAAATGCCATGGGAAAATGAAATGGCCACATGAGAGGGTACATTGTAATCTTTTATATAATGAAAATTTATTTCTGCTGTTCTTTTGTTCACATCAGGACCATCATTCAGCAGTTATCTGAACATGTGCAATACTGTAAATAGAAATGTTTCAAGAATTATGACAGTTTTCATCAGACTGTTGGGGAATTTTATGTTATTAATTATGATGAATTTCTGAGAGAGTTGAGCTGTTTTTGCTGAGATGAACAGACATTTCTTTTCAGGGGCGACATGTAGGCCCACATGAGCCACATTCAGAATATTTTTCTGTACAGATTTTTTGGGCCTGCTGCTTATTACCTGTTTTGTGTGGAAGTGTAACTTATTCTTCCAAGCATCTAGACTGGCTCTGGGGCCCACTCGGCTTCATATTCTTTGAGTACTGATAGTAAAACCCCTGTGGCATGGAGCTGTCTGCTCACCTCCATGTAGTGCAGTGGTTAAGAATGTGTGGAGCAATACCTCTGTTGCCCCTTATGCACTCAAGGCATGGTGTTTGATTAACCCTTTAACTCCAAACGACTTCTAAAGACATCATGCAGTGAGCCCTTTAAATTGCCAAACAACTTATAAAGACATCGCAAACAGTGTGTCGAAGTTTGTAGGCATTTTATTCACTCCTATTTGGTTAACTGCTGTGGCTTGCTATGTTGCAGGACCCTTGAAGGTCAGGCTTTCATTCAGCAGCCAGAATGTACCCCTCCACCTCTTAAACCCCTCCACAAACACCAGTATATACGTAGACACTCAGTAACTGCGCATTTTTCCCAGCTGACTAATATGTTTGGAACACTGCTTGCTTTCATTATCGCTGTGGAGTTCACTGTGGGTTGAAATATCAACACTGGACTATGAAGCGAAAACTCTTTCTTGTCAGTGGCGTAATGTACCTATATAATTCAGACAAAAGTAATGTTCAAAATTCGGAGATACCCACAAATATCGATGTTTACAGCTACAGGAGGGCCCACAGACCTGCCTCTTGTAGTGCTGGGGTGATTTGTAGGGGTTGTGGGGTAGTAACATGCAACACACAGCCGTCAATCTACTAAAAACATCTTGGGTACCCTCGAATAGCTGGAATTTCATATGCAGTTACGTTGTAGCTTTAGATCTGTTTTGCTGTCACTGTAGAAGACGTTCGTATCTTTAGAGGTACAGTGTTTCTGCAACTCTGGCCAGTCATATATATATATATATAGTGTAAACAAGGCTGACGATTGTAGGTCTCAGTACCGTGGCCGGGAAAAAAATGAAACTTGAGGATGAAGCCATCAGTGAAATTCTGGTTGCTGACACTGCCTTAGAATTAGATGCAGAGGCTAGCAATGTTAGAAGAGGAACAACAACAACAACAGCAAGCCTCAGCAGAAGTCGCCATAACAAACACTGGCCAGTGAACCTGACTGCGCTGCTGTCTGTGTTCTTCTAGCAGCCAAAGAAAGGGCACACAGTGCGCCAGATGTGACATGGGCCTGTGCGTGGTGTCTTGTTTTGTGGAATATCATACAAAAGTAAATTTGTAATATGTCACCCTCTCTGTGAATGCTATGTGTCATGATAAAACAGTGATACAAGGTGCCACAGATCTTATGCAGCAGCCAGAATTATGTGAGTAATGAACTATTTACACCACATTTTATATAATACATGCAATTCACATGCCTAAATTTATTATAAAAATAGGTGAACATTTTTTCCTGAATTAACCAATTCATAAGCAGAGTGCAAAATTTTATTTCATTAAATTTAAAGGAAAAGTCTATGAGATATGCTTTTTTTTTCTGATAGTAAATATTAAAATTTAAATCCCCAATAAAAAATTCCGGCAGGCAGCATTGCTCGGAGGGATTTAATTCTGGCGTCAAAGGGTTAAGCAAAGGGAGAACCTTAGCTTTTTCTGAATTCCTTCTTCTGCTTTGGTCTTGTTCGTGAAAATAACTCCTGGCTTTCTGAGAAAAATTAAGAGGGAGGAAGTTTTGGAAATGTTGCAAACCATATCCATCTATTTAATTTTTGTCATACTACCATGTTTTCAGTCTAGGGTGTTGTTGGACTTGAGGGGTTTTTATGTTAATTCCTGTTATCTGGGGAAACTTTTATATTTTAACAGTAATATTGTTTTCATTCTGGTATGAAATAGAGCAACCTAGATAGTTGGAAATGCTTGTTTGTGCTATATTGTTATTATTTATTACAGCTTTACTTCTCACTGGATCTCTTCCTTTAAAAGCCATTGTTTTCATTTTGTTTGTTGAAAAGCAAAGTGAAAACAATGGCTTTATCTACTTTATTATACGGAATTGCCCAAGTTTTGCATCTGTATAATAAAGTAGGAAATGCCAAAGTGAAAACACTTTGGCATTAGCTACTTTATTATATGGATGCAAAACTTGGTCAGTGGGAGAACAGGATAAAACCAGGATAACGCCAATAGAAATGAAATTTGTGAGTAGAACGACAAAATACATATGGCAAGAATACAAACCAATGAAGATATTTTATCTGAACTTAAAATTAACCGAATTGTAAAGAGAATTCAAAATGACAGAAATAAATGGATACAACTTGTTCGGTGAAAGGACAGAGTCAGACCGCCACGCTTAGTTATGAAATATTTCCATTTACCCAGCTCTTAAATCCATATTTAAATCACCTGCACCATGTTGGTGTAGATCATACACATAATATATTGCATTTTTTGCATAATTCAGAATGAGATATTTTTGTTTCCAGTGGGCACGGGATCTGGGTTTGAAGTGTTCTCCAAGAGTTCGAGTGCCAGTTATTCCAGCTGAGCACTTCTACATTACCACTCCCTGTTTTGAACCAGAACTTGATCCACGGCTACCATGTGTCAGAGATTATGACTCGCACACATATGTTCGTGAGTGGGAGGGTGGCTTCATGGTTGGTGCATTTGAGCTTGAAGCTAAACCAGCCTTTGGTGGGTCAGGCATACTTGAGGACTGGAAGAATAAGCTCCCACAGGATTGGAATCATATTAGTGAGTTTCTAGCTGTAGTTACTTGCAGGAATCTTGACTGGATGGATTGTGTGTCTGAAAGAGGCTCATGACTGCGCATGTCATTCTCTCTGCTCTCATTCAGCTGAAAACTGACACACCAATCATTAACACTTTCCGACCGGCGTTGGTACTAGTACCAACGGGCCTCTCACGCCACCAATCCGGCGTTGGTACTAGTACCAAGCCGATTTTCATAAGCTTGTTAAAAAAAAAGTATTGGGCGTAA
>Ga0123352_10017189_pt1 | contig 11535 bp, 8 predicted proteins | sample TergutLab28metaG_FD_89700 | JGI IMG/M metagenome (GOLD analysis project Ga0123352, IMG submission 89700) | Labiotermes labralis P1 segment gut microbial communities from Petit-Saut dam, French Guiana - Lab288 P1 | ecosystem: Host-associated > Arthropoda: Insects > Digestive system > Gut ...
ACATGCACTATATGCCCCGCCCATCTCATTCTTCTCGATTTTATCACCCGAACAATATTGGGTGAGGAGTACAGATCTTTCAGCTCCTCATTATGCAGCTTCTTCCACTCCCCTGTTACCTCATCCCTAAGTTTCATACCCACACAAAACAACAGGCAGAATTATAGTTCTGTATATCTTATAGTCTTTAAATTTTTGGATAGCAACCTGGAAGACAAAAGATTCTGCACCAAATGAGAGCAAGCATTCCCTGACTTCTATTTGCTCTTAATTTCTTCCTAAATAGAATTTTGATTTGTTAAGGTTACTCCCGAATATTTGAACTCTTCCACTACTTCAAAGGATTTATTATCAGTCCTCACACTGTGACTTCGTCCTGCATTCTGATCTTGAGACATGACCATTTACTTAGTTTTATCAGCATTTACTTCCAGTCCAATCTCCTTACTAGTCACTATTAAAGCTTCTGTGTTTTCCTTTATAGTATGCACGCTCCCTTTCATTACATTAACAGCATCAGCATAAACCAGAAGCTGATGTGTACCACTTAATTTCAAGCCATCCTGGTTTACCTGAACCCTCCTAATGGCATACTCTAAAGCAAAGTTGAAAAGCAATGGCGACAGAGCATCTCCCTGTTTCAAATCATTCCTAATAGGTAACATGTCAGACAAATTCTTGCCTACCCAGATTCTGCTAAACGTTTCAGTCAGACACATTTTTAATAGCTTTTCCAGTTTCATAGGGATATCAAACTCAAAGAGAATATTATGCAAGACCTCCCTCCTAACTGAATCATAAACTTTCTTGAAGTCTATAAAGAGCTGTTGCACTGCTTTATTGTATTCCAATTTTTTCTCAAGTATTTGACGAATGCAGAATATGTGGTAAGTAGTTGACCTGTTGTGTCAAAATCCACATTGATGATTCCCAATAATTTCTTCTGCATATGGAGTTAACCTTGACAGCAGGATAAAACATTTGTACATATTTTTATATTTTAATATCTTAACCTTCAGTGTAAAATTCTTTTTGCAACATATTTTCATTCCATGCAGAAGAATCCTACCAGTTCTTCCACATATGTTAGATATCTAAATGTTCTTTAGTAACTGTTTTATACACCAATAATTAATGTACTTGCTGCATATACACCAGTAAGGTCTGCAAAATGTAGGACATCAATCTTTCAAAAATAAAAATATTATTGTGAATCATAAACAATTGTATGCATTTTTGTTTAAAATTGTAGAACGGACAATATGAGTACAAAATTTATTCCAGGAAGTTGGCAAACTTCAGTGCAGGATACTGGAGGGCAAACAAAACCAAGCGTTGTGGGCTCAAACTTAATCCTGTATTTACCTGCATGGACAGAAATCAACAAACACAGAGCATTTCATAACTAAAATTCTATGAATATTTCTCATTAACCTGGATATGACCACCATTTGCTTCCGTTTATTATGCACAAACGTTACAACATTATATTGAGCTTACCATTATTGCAGAACACGTCTCAAGTATATTTACATGGGAAGGAATTCTGTCAAATAGTGTCCATATAAGAGGAATCACAGAAAACGGCTGCGACAACTGAGCTATCTAACCAATGGCAACATTTTCTTGAATCCTATGTGACTTTGTTTAGCATCACAGTAGTCTGTTATGGACAGCTCAATGAAGTGAAAGTTACTACTGGCCAGTATCAAGTTAAAACAATATTCAGCTTTGCAGAACTTAGATGACAATAGTATCAACAGAGCATGGGAAAATATTAGACAGAATATTAAAATCCTACCTCAAGGTAGCCTAGGTTATTACGAAGTGAAACAGCATAAACCATGCTTTGATGAAGAACATTCTGAATGATCAAACCAAAGCAAGTAAGCTAAACTTCTACAGTCACAGAATATGAGCAAAATTAATGCAGGTAATCCGAAACAGTAGACATTTCAGAAAAGTGGAATACTTGACAGACAAAATGAATGGGTTTAAAACACATGGAAAGCGTAAGAATATTAGAGAATTACACTGAAGCATCAAGGAATTTAAGAACTGCGAATTTCCAAGGTATTTTGACCAGGTGGAAGAATCATTTCAGTCATTTATTCAAGGTACATTTGGTTGATGTTAGGCAGAAGGAAATACATACAGATCACACACTAGTGGAAAAGTGTAGTGTCCCCGAGGTTCAAATACTGAGGGAAAATTTGAAAATATATAAACCACCAGGTACTGATTACATTCCTGCACTAATGATTTATTCAAGAGGGAAACCAGTACATTCTTATATCCGTAAGTGTGTTAATTCTGTTTGGAGTAAGGAAGAATTTGCTCAACAATGGAACAACTCTACAATGGTACCTATTTATCCACTGGGTGATAAAACTGACTAGTAATTATTGATGCCTATCACTGTCAGCAACTACATACAGCATTTCATGCACATTCTTATGCCAAGTTAACTCAAAATGCAGACAAAACTACTGAACATCTTCAGTGCAGATTCTGAAGCAGTACATCTCAACTACTGACCAGACAAACTGCAATCATCACATACATGAGAAAAAATGGTAGTTCACTGCAGCAGTACATCAACTATTTACAGACTTCAAGGAAACTTGTAATCTGGTTAGGATGAAGATTTGATATAATACTCTCAAGTTTGTCATACCCATGAAACTAGTTAGGTTAATTCAAGTGTGTTTAAATTAAGCCTATAACAAAGCCTGGACAGACAAATACTTGTTCCATTATTTTTCTATTCAGAATGGCCTGCAACAAGGAGATGCTTCATCACCATGGTTTTGAACACTGATGAATAAAATGACACTAGGAAGGTCAAAACTAACCAGGAGATCCTGAAACCAAATGGGTCATTCAGGTTTTGACCTACAATGATGATGCTAATTTATTGGGTGAAATTATAAATACCATACAGAAAAACAAAAACACTGTATGTGTGGCAGTAAGCAGGTTGATCCAAGACACAACTGCTCAGGAAATTAAGTGTACACTCATGTTTCATCATCAGAATGCAGGACAAAACACAACATAAAGATAGCCAATAAATTGACATTTGACATTTCCAAAGCAGTGACACTACGGATTTAGGTCTTCTGGGATGCAACACTGTCACTGGGTTAGTGCTTCGCAATGTGTCAGGTCAAAGTTCAACCCGTGAAGATGAACATATTACGCTTCTTCAAAACATCACAAACACAAACCAAGTGAAAAATCCAAGAAAACCTGAATCCTAAACCAGCAAATCCTTTGTTAATGTGGAAAATTTCAAATATCAGAGAACAACACTAACAAATCAACCCACATGAACAGACATTTAGAGAAGATTAAAACTGTAAAAGTCTGCTAACAATCAGCCCACAAACTTTTGTCTTCCCATTTCCTATCCACACACATATGAAGATTAAAACATAAAAAACGATCATTTTGCCTGTTTTTTTTTTATGGTTGTGAAGTGTGGTGTCCCACAACACGGGAAGGGCACAGACAGAGGGTTTTCACAAATAAGGAATGAGGAAGGTATTTGGGCCCAAGAGAAAGGAAGTAACATGAAGTTGGAGAAAACTGTATAATGAAGGAGCTTCAGGATGTGTACTCCTCACCAAGTATTACTTGTGTCATCAAATCGAAGATGATGACATAAGCACAGTATCTGGCACAAATGGGACAGAAGAGAACTATACATTGTGTTTTGACGGGAAAACCTACAAGGGACAACTTGCAAGATGTAGGCACTGATATTAAAGTTGGAGTATAAATGGATCTGTTGCAAACAAGATGAAACAGAATGGACAGCATTTACCTGGCTCAAGATTACAACAAGTGGCTGGCTCTTATCAATACTATAATCAACCTTTGCATTTTGTAGTATGCAGGAGTTTCTGAACCAACCAAGGAACCATTCACTTCCCCAAAAGAAGTATATTCCATGGAATTAGTGACTCTTTGTTCATATTGAAGCTTATCTTAATTCTGAGATTTACAGTTGTGTCAATGCCCCCAAGAGGCTGAATTAGTTTCCTATTACACTGGTCACTAAACACACATGGTGACCAATTCAGGTAGGTCTACAGACATGTCAATGGATACAGATTAATGAAGGCATGTATAATTTACTTTTTAAACAACGAATTACTATATCAGTTGTACAGACCAGTTTCCATATCTTTAAGTTTGAGGGGTGAGAACGTGGGGAGAGGCGAAGGAAAAGGGAGGCGCAAAGTATGAGGCTAGAACCTGTTAGAGATGTCAGTGAAAAATACCAGTCCGACATACATAGGCCGATAGAACACTTGGAGATTTCTGTAGCGTATAATGTAAGTGATAAATGTTTTTGTAGAGACAGTAGTCGCGAAATTATATAGCACCACCAGGTGAATTACGCACCCAGTTCTCTCCGCATTCCTTAAATACCTTCCAAGTCTTAGCAACCAGAACTGAACTACACACATTAAGGCAACGGTAACTCATTAGCACCATCAGTATGACGCCTATTCCTTACCAGTGTCCCGCCTTCTCCTGTCCCATGCCTATGAGGATTTGTTATCTGCTTAATATATTCCTCGCGCAAAACCGCTCTTCTTTTGGCATATTCTTGTACGAGCCTTTTATCCTTCGCAGGAACATCATACTGCTTATCCGCCATGTTTTAGTTCGACAGGGCAACCAACATAGTAAACTAGCTATAGGTTTCTGTGACCGAGCATCGTTAGCTAATTGTGAAGTGAGAGAGAAAACCAACAAGATGCAACAGTTAGATGTTTATTTTTAACAATTTCTCAACATGTTTCGGCCATCATTATGCCCATCTTCAGGAGAACAAGGCGTATGTTACTGCATGTGGTGTGCTGCGCTGGTTCTGCTGGATGTGGTTGGTAGCGGTTGTGGGGCGCTGCCTTGTAGGGTGCGAGCACTGTGAAGGTTACTGTTCGCCGTTCATGTACACCCATACGTTTTCTCAAAAAAACATTCATATATATATATATATATAAAACGTACATGGAGACCACGACCATCTATCCGTCCCTCCGTTTTCTGTCTATCCGTCCGTACATCTGTGTGTGATATAGAATCAACGACCATATCATATCATTTATTTTCATTCCGTGGATCCGTACAGGATTACAAAATCCACGCGGATATGGAAATAGTCATAATTGCTTAAGAAATCTAGAAGTGAAGCCAATATAAAGTGTACAGTAATTTTAGTTACTAGGTCTAGTACAATATTTGGGGTTTTGACATAACATAAATTATTTTAACATAAACAGTGATAACATTAGAGCACCAATTTAAAAGATATAGTACATACTGGACAAGAAAATAATTTACCACATTACTGCGTAACAGACAAAGATTGGTACATTCGTGTAGTTGTGTTACATACACAAACAAATCTAAGATACAGATTAGTAGATTAAAAAAAAGGAACATACATGCAAATCGACTTCGTGTGCTAAACTTTAAAATACCAATCCAAATCATATGTAAATATATTTAACTTTTTTTGAAGTTCAAAATATTTATCCAGAGAGTAAAAGGAATTTTCATACAAAAATTTCTATAAAACCAATTTCAATTTCTTGGGATTATGAGACTCTATTTTTACATATATGATACTCAGAGTTATGTACTAGACAGATAACGTACTTATAACATAACGTTGAAGAGTGTGCTCGTAACCATTGTTGCCGTAGAAAAGCAATAGGTATTATGTATTCTAAAACTGTGTGTAGCCTTCGTCATCTAGCATGCAACGCGCATGCGCCGTATTGTGTTGTAATCCGTGGCCTGTCTGGCTGTACCATATTTTACTACGTGTTATAAATGGCACGATTTAGGAAAGAAAAATATTTTGAACATACAGTTTGAAACATTTCTTATTATACGAAGAATTCGGCGAGGTATTATCATGAATGTACATAGGCCTTCATGTAGAGTACCCGTTATTCTAGTCAGATTGTAATCAAAGTTCAATTTTCCGGACACATTTTCGAAAAAATACTCAAAATTTCGCGGAAACCCGTCCAGTGGGAGCCGAGTTGTTCCATGCGTATTGATAGACAGACAGGCAGAAGGACACGACGAAGCTAATAGCCACTTTTTGCGAATGCGCCTTAAAAGTAATTATGAGTTCCCTGAACGTCGCCTCATGTACGTTCGTACTTTATTTCAGGATGTATATGAATTTGTATCCGTGATTTCTTTAATGTTTGATCGTTCGTGGTGAAATCCGGTATAGAATTTCCCCATGCAATGCCACTGAGGAGTTGTAATATTCGTGGAAATCTTTTCAACGAAAGCCGTATTCTGCTTAAAGGGCGGGCACGAAATTCTATCCGCACTGTAGCATTTACTGTCCAATTTGTTGTCAGAGATCTGCACACAAAGCTGTTGAGCATTTTTGAATTTCTTGAAAGTCGGCACGGGAAAAGCTGTGCTTTACTTATGCATGTAAGTAAAATAAAATTACGTGTGTACCGTAAATCCGTACGGAATTTTGAAAGTAAAGAACGCCGTGGTGTAGTCCGTGTTCAACGACACCCAGTGCAGCATCTGTTATCTCGTTACGTTGTTGTACGTTGTATGAACATGGCATGAAACGTGGAAGTTCTAGCATTGGAAGAAAGTTTATATACTTTGGTCACGAGAAACTATTGTAGTATTCTAAACCATAGACTTAAGAAAAAAAGCAACGAAACATCTGAAAGAACACTGCTTTGACGATACCGAGGCTTCGCTCGCTTGAACCTCAAGATGAATTGAGTACGGAAGGCGATAAACCCTGTCTCACTATTTGCCCACTAGTCACTGGGGCCAGCTCCACCTTGTATGGTCGGCGCCTAACCTCCTGCCACCGCACGGCCCTTCAGGATTGACACTCGTTCTGAACTACGTATGCTGTATCAAAATGGAGTCCCCACCTCACAGCGAATACAGCCCGTCTCCACTACAAAACCATTTGGTTAATACCCTTAAGATAAATATTCGGTGTTTACTTTGAGAACAAAACAAAACACATATGAATATACAGACTGTGCGGCAAACTGCAGAGTTTCTTATTGTCACATTCCCTAAGTTTTGAAACAGTCCACTTGTTTTTACACTGCGTAGCTTTGGATTCTTTTTTAATATGCTCATTTGCGTTTTAATAATCCATTTCAAAAGCTATCTGCTTATGTCAGTCGAATGACAGAGCCGTCTGTACATGAGCATAACAAGCGGCGTAAAGCTTTTTATGTGCCATAGAAGAGGGGCTTATCTGAGTGCCAATGAATGAGTTCATAGTCTCCTTGAAATCAATGGATGAAGGAAACCCATACAAACTTTCATACAATGGTTAGTGCAATATTGGACCCAAAGCAAATTTACTTCCGTCTGATGTAGAGATTTTTAGTGACTTTTGAGTGCCTTAGTTTTGAATTTTATTTATACCGTTTTATGCTCAACAATTCGGTTTGTTCAGTCAAAGCGATAAAACACTTTTTGGCAGGGCTCTACTCAAAGATACTATCCAATATGCTTATACTGCTGGGGTTCCTTCGTGTGGGTTACTTGCCAGTGCATTAACATGGCGAAGTGGTAGACGTGACAGAACGCAACTCTGACGTACGTACATCCTCAATTATGACACGGCATGCACTCAGACGTCTGCATTTCAGTGACGACGAAAATGAAACCGACAGGACATGTGAAAAGTACGACCTACTGTAGAAATTTATTCTTAAACTAAATATTACACCCCAACTGGACATATAGCATTTGAAATTATTGAGCTATTCAAAGGCAGAATCATTTTTAAATTGCACGTACCGAAGAAACACAAACGGCGTTCACACAAAAATTACAAGCTCTATAATTCTAAGGCAGGGGTATCCAAAATGTTATGACAAGGGACTGCACTCGTTATTATGGGCTGGTTCGCGGGCCGCACGTGGAAGTATAACAGTAGGTGGTGTACTTACTGCCTGAATTATTGTGAAATTTTTATGGGATATACACAGTTAACAAACGTGGCCGCGGGCCGCCATACACCTTGGCGGGCCGCGTGCTGGGGTCCAATATTCAATGGGCTATAGGCCTAACGTGCAATATGCGTATTGAGATAGATACGAAATGTGCGAGTTACCGATAAGAGCGACTGATGCAACTGTAAATGGACTTCAAAACGTGGGACAAAAATTGTACGTGGACAACTCACCTCCTGAGTCACTGTATTGGGTGACTCCCTGCACGTACTGACGCAATAAACAGCTGTGGGGCTGTTAGATAAAATGTGAAAGCAATGCTTAAGAATACTGAACAGAAACTAAAATGAAGAAGGTCAGAAGATGAGCTACTAGGGTGGGGATAACTTGACAGCCATAGTGTGGAAAGACAAACGAAATGTAAACATTACGACCACCAAAAGAGGTAATCTCTGTGACGAGCATCGAATCTATCTGAAAATCGGCCATAGTACAAGACTATAAAAGACACAGGGGATAAGTGGACATCGCCGACCATGACGAACTAATACCTCATCCGACGGTCCTGGAAATAAAAAAAGGAGATATTTTTATACATTCTGGAATTTACCACTCTCAACAGTTGTATCATTCTCGCCTCTTGTTGTTCGAAATTATCACAGCGACTATTCAGGATGGGGGGTCTTTGATCTCAGACCACAATAAAGACAAGTCCAAGCCATCAAGCAAACTAAAAAGACTTGACACAAGACACAACGAACACCGGCCTTGGAAGGGAACAGACGCAGGTTCCATGTGTGTTCGGCTAGAAACAAAACTGAAGTGTCCCGAATACAACATGAAGTTGTGTGGTGTCTCACTTTTCGAGGTGTGTCACAACTAACTGAATTTCTGAGGATCAACACACACTAAACTGGTAGAACAGAACACACAGGCGTAAGAAAATATTACCACTGTTATTACTGAACTGATATTTTTCAGTGGCGTTTTTGATGAAATAATGGGGTTGAAGGGGGTCTTTCTTGGTCCTCGCAGAACGCCACAGTTGGGTGCGATGTACTCTAAATTCCAATCGTCCGATTACATGCGCTAACAGACCAATATCTTAGGTGCGGGTGGGAGGGAGGGGGGACGTGCAGTTGGCGTGGCAGTAGGAATCCCACGGCCTGAGACTTCCAGCAACAAGATGTACGTACATAACATGCATAACATCGTTACATAGTGGCGCGTTCGCGTAAGTGTTGTTGACATGGAAGTGCAACAATACCTTCCCTTTTACATGTAGCTGTCAACATTATGTACATATTTAGTGTTGCCATGGAAATGAAACAATGGACCTCCTTTACACAGTTGTCGAGATGCAAAATAAGTATTTCGTATTGCGCTCACAATAATAAGTATTGACTGTTACAACTGTGTGTGTGTATTTGCTTTAGATATCTGGGGTGCAAAAAAACCCCCTTCCTTTAAGGAAGGGGTTTTTCCCCTCAAAGTTAAATATGTGTGCTTGCAGTGGAAAGTGCATTGTGTTGTTTATTTTACAGTAGTCATTTACAGTATATGTATGTTGTGCTTTCAAATCTATCTGATGTGTGTACACCTGGTTATAAGATAGGTTTAAGCGATACCTCTTCTTTAGTGTCGGATATTTTGTGGTACCATTTAATTCTTTATTTAATAGAACATGTCCTGTTGTGTTATGGTTAAACCGATAAAAAATAATAAAATTTCAGTTGAACACAACTTATATTCTCAATCAGATGCACAGGCTTTGTTTCTTCAACTTTACTTCAGATAGTTTTAGTTGTTTATTTATAGCATGATTTTTTCTCAAGTTTGTGGTCCAGTTTCAGGTTTATATCATATTCAGTAACATGCTATAGCTGTCCCCATTCTTTGGCTGCATGTATATGTATACAGTATGGTCCCTATTCAGCTTTCTTTTCATGTGTAGACATTTTATCTCATCTTCGATTACCATTAATTGTAGTTTGTGTTGACTGATTGATTAACATTGGGTTCGAGACCTTACGGTCCCGATGCACCTAGGCCTTATAGTCGTGCCCTTTGTGCCCCATAATCTCATATCAACTCAATAGAGCCTTGTTCCTTTACTAAAATTCCAGATGGCCCCCATTCTTCAAATCTTAATGTCCTCTGGGTTGATGAAAGGAACCCAGATATACTTTTCTTTTCTCTAAAAAATCCCGGCAAACGAACCCTCTCCAGTTTCCGAAACAGGTCCCTTGTGGAAAGAGATACTCGTTTACAGGGCATTTTGCATATCTCTCGAAAACCTCATAAAAATTCGTGTAAATAAGAGGGCCCTAAGAAAGAATAGCCCCTCCTTGTTCCCTAAAAGCGGTGCCCCTATGGAAAAAGACGCCAATTTTCGAGGCTTACTTGACATATCTTTCGGGGTCCCCAGTAAAGGAGCCCTCCATCAATGTATCCTTCATGGAATCCTCGCAGTGTGAAGCCCTGTTCCTATAGCCCGCCAATCATCTTTCAAAGTCACCGGTATATGAGCTTCCCCCCTGATTCCAGGTTCCCCTCGGCTGGAAAGCTGTCAGCAGAGGTTTTAGCTTACCGCATTGCATTGGAGAGGCTACATTTAGGATTTGCGTATCACATTTCAATTGCAGATGGCGTCAATGCTTGTCGGCTCAACAGGAATGTGTCGTAACTTGCCTGCGACGTAAGAGACTTCAAATGGAAGAATGCGATGTTGAATAGCTTGTTAACGGCTAAGTCCATGTGCCCGACTTGAAGGCATACGTGGGATTGGAGGTATAGCTCCACTCATTTTTAAAATTCTACACTGTACGGGGTGGGTGGCCAGCTTCACACAAGGGATGGTTGACCGCCGGTACAGCCCTCGGTAGCCATTCAATACAAGGTTGTGTAGACCTACCATGCCTGTGGCGGGAATCGAACCACGGTTCATTAAACTCCTAGCCAGTAGCTTAGTCGACACACGGACAGCTGAAGTGACACGACAGCGAAAATGCGGGGATCAGACTGATGCGGACAAAGACGGTGTGTCAGAACGATTGCCGCATCCACCCTGCCAAGGGATGTGCAGGCAAGGTCATCTAACAGTCAGACGAAACGGTGTGTGTATGACCACAACACTGGTGAAAATTCTGAAGGCAGCGAAATGACTCCACTTCCACGCTCATCAACAGGTGTGCCGAACTGGGGCAAGCAGGAATATCCACCAACTCAATGGCAAGAGGCAGGATGTGGCAGACCATAAGCAGTACCGGTAGCAAAAGACTCGACTCCGTACGGTGTTTTCATGTTCAAATTGTACCGTTGCATTTACCGGGAGACCGAAATCAGAATAAGCGCTTGGGCAGAGCCTAGGATGCCATAACCTTCGGTAATAAAACCGTCCAAGCAAAAGTACGAAAACGTAATTGTGAACGGAAGAATAGTCACAACTGATGCCAGTTCTGAAGGGGGGGGGGGGGAATTCAAAAAAAAGAGCCCCTTTAAGCCCGGTTTATTTGCCCCCGCCCTGAGATTTGGGGGGGGG
>Ga0123352_10017192_pt1 | contig 11533 bp, 8 predicted proteins | sample TergutLab28metaG_FD_89700 | JGI IMG/M metagenome (GOLD analysis project Ga0123352, IMG submission 89700) | Labiotermes labralis P1 segment gut microbial communities from Petit-Saut dam, French Guiana - Lab288 P1 | ecosystem: Host-associated > Arthropoda: Insects > Digestive system > Gut ...
GTGTATGTGTTGTTTGTGTTTGTGTTTAGGTTGTTTGGTTGTGTTTGTTGTGTGTGTGTTTTGTAGTGTGTGTGTTTGTGCTTGTGTGGGTGTGTGTTGCAGTGTGTGTGTGTGTTGCAGTGTGTGTGTGTGTGTGTGTGTATGTGGATGTGTGTGTGTATGTGGATGTGTGTGTGTGTGAGTGTGTGTGTGTGTGTGTGTATGTGGATGTGAGTGTGTGTGGGTGTGTGTGTGTGAGTGTGTGTGTGTGTATAAACAGTCAATTATTTTAAGGCGCCAGATTCCTGACACCTGAAGTCAGTAATGATGACTCTGATCCTCACGAAGTTGATGGTGATGGTTTTATTCAACCTCGACTTGAGCGACCGTTTTCGCCCGTGTATAAACGAATTAAAATTCAGCCTAGAAAAGATATTCAGTTTCAGAAGACAACAGAAAGCTCAAACGGTTATTCAATAGGCCTACGCAAATGCGCATGAATTATCATGCATACTCGCAGGCCATACTGTTAGTATCTATAATGAACTTTACGTCACGCATGGCAATGTTGACAGCAACGCTTTTACACAAATGGGATAAACATAGAATTGCTGGGCACGACTTATTGCTGCATTCCACCATTTCAGACGTCAGGTACGACAGTCTGTCACGGTGTTAAACCCATTATTCACACTCGCAGGCTCTCCTGCCGCATTTCCGCTAACTGCTCCAGTACATATTTCTGTAAACATTTTTATAAGCTCGCAGAGTTGACCACCGTCATTTCCGTCTCCGCCATTTTCAACTCACACACTCCTGGTCAAATCAGAACTTCTCACGTCACACGAAACAAGTCTGCTTCCGTACCGATAGAGTTGACAGTACTGTTTCTGATTCATATTGGGAAGGTGTCCATTTAGAATGCCGGCTTAAACACTAGCTCTCCTGAGCTTCTTCGCGGTTCTTTTAGTCCCGCCAGGCAAATTCCGGCATAGTGTATCAGGCAGGTCCTCCATTCCACTCTGTGCTGTCTGAAATACGGACAGTAACGGAACATAAACCACGAAAAAATAAATGACAAGGAATAATTCAACAGAACCACTGTTGACAAATGCCTTATTCAATAGTTTTTAAGCGCTTTCTCAAAATTTCGAATGGCGACTATTAGCCTCGAAGTATCTGTCTATCTGTCTGTCCGTACGCGTGGAACAAGTCGGCTCCGTCTGGACGGATTTTGTGAAAACCTATATTAGATAATTTTTCGAAAATCTGTCCAGAAAATTCAAATGCCATGAAAATCCGACAAGAGTAACGGGCATTTTACATAAAGACCTACGTACATTAATGTTATCATCTCAATGAATTCTTCTTAGAATGAGAAATGTTTCAGACGAAGTGCGTAGAGAAAATCACAAAACATGTTTTAAGTTCAGTAATTTTTTTCTGAAAATCATGTCGTTTATAACATAATGTGGACAAACATTGTAGAGCCAGACAGGCCGTGGATAACATTAACCTGCTCGTGTGCATTGCATACTAGATAACTAAGACCAGAAAAACACATTCATAATTTGTAATACTTACTGCTTTTCCGCGGCAACAAAAGTTAACGCGAACGCGCCTCAAATTTAAGTTTTTAACTTAAGTCTTCTTAATCATTATTGGTTCTGATATTAGTTTATTCTGAGAGTATTCTGCACTTCTAAACATAATTACCTCAGCCTGCAGATATCACACTGCATAGTCATACAGTGCATCTCCATGCAGCAATCTGTGAAAATTTTGCAGTAAAAAATTATTACAGAATAGCCATCTAGTTACGTTAAACACCTAAATTGTTGAAAAGAAGCGTATAAATTTTCTGTCAAGTTTCATGCCAAGTAGAGCTCACAATCGACCTTAATCATTCATTCTGCAGTCTGTCTTACGACAGACCCACAGCCTTTTCCAAAGCCAGTTTTCCACAGAGTGCGATCTAGTGTTTCCTCTTTCAAACTCCAGTGTCTTCTGGTTTTCTCAAGGTCATCCAGTAGCTGCTACTTCTTCTTCCTCGTATTTCTCTCCCTTCTATTTTCCCCTCTATCTTTCCTTCAGTAACGCGTTTTAGAATATTTTCTAGGCAAGATGTGACCTGTATGAACCTAACGTAACCTCAACCAACGTTCGGTGTCTTACGGTTCATCACTCTCACTCTTATACAAACTGATATCGCGCGATCTCAATCGCTGTTAATTTTTTTTGTTATTGTTTGAAGTATCTTTCCCTGTCCTGAATACCACATTTCTTTCGCTGCCAAAGAAACCATGCAGGAACAAGTGCCTTGATGACAATTATTATTATTATTATTAGGGGTATTCTCGGGCTATGCCTGGAGTTGTTGAAGACCGAAAGTAAGTCTTAACCAAGCATCAGATGGGGGAAGGGGTTTTTGTCAGGAAAGGTTGAACTGAGTGTATACTCGTATAGCCGGGAACATGATAAGCCGACATCATTAGGGTGTTCCAAACTCTGCATCAGATAAATGGTCTTCATCATTGAGGAATTTTCTCACGAGGGAACGGGTGGCTAGTGTGACCACTTTTGGGTCTGGGACAGTAGGCGTATTGGTAAAATGAGGTTAGTGAGCCTTTGGTTAAGCACGTTAGGGATGACCTCCGTAGCAGACAAGACCAATGGAGAGACAACAATATTGTTTAATACTGTACAGACAGAGACAGATAGGCAGTCACCTCTTCTGCTGATAATTTTAAGAAATATTTAAGTATAATCTGGTAACAGAATGCAGAGTTTTGGATGTTAAAGCAAGTATTACATACAAACACTGCTGTGCTTTGAAATGTTTAAGAACGATACTTGAAATAAGATCAGTTTAAATCGTGTACAAAAAAAAACACATTTCTCTTTATTATGGTTTCGTTCCTACACGTTACAAAATGTAAAATGTACGAACTTCACTGCTTTAATATTTTTGTTACCTTCTATGGCTACGATGGCGCCTCATTTTACAGGATAGGCGACATTTTGAAAACCGTTCGTTCAGCTAAAATTATATTCCCATTAATCTGATGGTGACAAATGAAGACAGAGTGAACTGTGGTAATTTGCCTACAGAGGTCTACGTATGAATGTAAAGATTAAGGATCGTGTCTTATTTCAGGATTCAGCCGCGAAGAAGAGAAGCTCTGCCTTGCCTTATGCCGGGATATTACATGGCGTATAATGGTAATTCTTTAACGACGTTACGGTACAACGTGTCAGTTCCATCTTCAATAGTCAAGAAATCCAAGGATCCTTCTTGTATTTCTTGGCCCTGTTAGATAAGACCGACGGGTTGTCGTACATGTCGGTAAGAGAATTTCCCCTGCAGGCTGCGTAATATCCCAGAAGAGTGCAGAGCTCATAAAGAAATATAATCCTGACTACAATTTACGTGTGTGTTTGTGTGTGTGTGCGCACGAGTGCTTCCTCTTGGGGCAGAACGTACCACGTACAATTTTTTCGTACAGGACTGCGCAATAAACCCGTCAGAACACAATTAGGAGATTTTTAAAATAATTAATACAACTTACTTATGAATTAAAAGTAAACGTAAAAAAACGTAAAATTCACCCCAGAACAGACCACGAAGGTCCAGAAGGGGTGTAGTTGTATAGCTTTACTCTTTCTTTAACCTTTCCGCTAGATGGGGATGGGTGGCCAACGCCACGCCCCGGCCGGTTTACCCCCTGTAAAGAACAGGTCCCTACTGTATATGAGACTGTGTAGGCCCCAGGACCGCTCTGGATTCGATCCCCGGACCGTCCAGCCTCTAGCGAGTCGTTCAGATTAATAATGTAATCAATTAAGAAAAGGAGTCCAAATCTGAAGAAGAGGTAACTTAATTCCTTAAATATTTGCGGCCTGAATTTCAGCTAAATTATATCTGAAAATCTCTCACTACCACAAAGGCCTATTAGCAAAAGATGCTTTGGGAAATACCAGTAAATTTTGAGAATCCTGTGATCCTCATATTTACTTTTTATGGGCGAACTACAAACCGCTCTTTGCTGAAGCAGATGGTGCAGATAACAAGCACTGTCGTTAGAGGCTTGATAATTCTGAGGATAAGGACAAAAAATTATGTATAAAACGAAAGAGGGTATTAGGTGGGGGGGGGGACAGCATTGTCTGTATATCACTTGTAACAGGGTTACATGTTTGGTGGGAAGCCAGTGCACCCCTGATGTTACCCATTTTGGCATGCAGCCACGCCGTCAGTAATATGAATCCAGGTCAACAACAAGTAATAGAGAAATCGCTGAACGATTCTTTCGAGTCGGTTACGTCAGCTTTTCTAATGACATGACGTGGCTTATAGAAGCAAAATTTAGTTTCAAAACTGCATTTATATTCAACCGACATATCAAACAACAATTATAAACAAACACGAACTTATAGGAATGACATAAATAATAAAGCACGTCAAGAGGCCAGCCAATACATTGTGCCAGACGTCTGAAGCAGCGATAAACACGAAACTCAAGAATTAAGCCAACGCGATACCATCAATAGCACGACGGATTTTCAAACCAATTACTTTGGCGGATTTTAGCGACATAGATTTTTAAAAAAACCCCCATGATGGGTGACGCACGCATCTCCATTACAAACGCCATATTTAAACTTTTTTCTTCCTGCACAAAAAAGAATAAACTCAGCAACTTGATTTCAGATTTTCGACGCGAAGTACACGAGATGTGCGCATTTCTGGGATATTACGGAGCATCTGTTGGTCTCGTCTTCCTTCTTGGTACATGAATATTGGACAAGTAGCTTGTCCAGAAACTTCGGTAAGGAATTAACAACAGACGCTGTGTAACATCCCAGAAGACCGCAGATCTTTCCGCAACTTTTTTCAGGCAAGTGAGTGGATGAACGCCCGAGCGTTCGCATACTGAAATAAGAAAACCTCAAAGATCTAAGCGAAAACATTAGGATGCTCTTGAAATGTGTGCCATACGCTACTAGTCAAAGGTCAGCTACAGGGCATAAGACACTTTTTATAGGTGGCACTTCTGTTAATATTTAGGAGGTCCAGAGTTAAAATCCCGGTTCAAATACCGGCCATCCTAAGGTTGTCGTAGTTTATCCCAGTCCCTCCAGACAAATGTTGGCGTAGCAACTAAAATTAGGTCAGCATCGGCTTCTTCCCCATCCTATTCATTATTCAGTAATCTTTCTAACACCTGACACTAATTAGTTAGTCTGAAATACCGACATCTTTGTCCGATAAATCATTAATTTCTTGTTTGTAACGCTTGGACCCGATTCCTATTCATGGCCTACCTGCATGGGGTTTCCCGATCACACTCATTGGACACACCAACCTCCGCTGCACTCGTCTGGACGAGTGATCAGCCCGATGCAGAGACGTGTACCTGACAACATCCAACAATCACAAGAGACAGACATCCGTGGCCACTTCGGGATTCGAACTCGCAATTCCAGAAAACGAGCGGCCGCAGGCCCATGCGTTAGACGGTGCGGCCACTGCTATTTGCTCATTAATAAATTCGCGAACAGGATCCTTTCATATATATCAAGACCACTTAATACGATTAATATGCATAAGAATTTTCTTAGATCATTGAGATCCTGAATTAATGGCGATTTTTTTAAGATTAATGGCTTTTAAGAAAAAGTACACATTGCTTCCACGTTCTAAGGGAATAGACATGAAGACGCATTCAACAGACAGATTTATAAATAGGCTTGGAAGTACTAATTCAGAAATCTCTCAGAATGTTGTGAGCCCGTCCTGACAACAACAAACCGGATACTGTCCCGCTCGCCCTGTGACGTAATTATATTGGCTCACGCAGTTAGTTCAGAAATATTTCTAACAGCAATTTTACTCATTCATGAATTCATTTAGCGCCAGGTCTATTTTTAAGAAACTTCCGGTTCGTGCGTTTTATTGACCATTTCCTTTCTCAGTAAATATTCTACAAGTATTTTACTTTCTCTGCATCCCGGTTATTCATTCTGTCTGACAGAGCGAGCTGGCCCAGATGACAGGCTTCCTCACTTCTAGCAGGGAAGTGGCCGGTTCAAATCACGAGCTGGTTACCTGGCTTTCCTCAACCCCTCTAGGCAGGTCTTGGGACATTACAATGAATTAGACATTACATTGAATTAGATATTACATTGAACTAGACATTACATTGAATTAAACATTACATTGAATTAGTCATTACACTGAATTAGACATTACATTGCATTAGACATTGCAATTAATTAGACATTACAGTGAATTAGGCATTACATTGAATTAAACATTACATTGAATTAGTCATTACAATGGATTAGACATTACATGGAATTAAACATTACATTGAATTAGTTATTACATTGAATTAGACATTACATTGAATAAGTCATTACATTGAATCAGGCGTTACAATGAATTAGACATTACATTGAATTAGACGCCTGCAGATTCCTGTCGTACCTTCCAACCTCATTACCTACTACAACTCATTCAATATTCTGAGACACTGGAAGCTTCGTTAAGTAAACTACAAACAAATCAGTTATTTTGTTTTATTTAATGACGCTAGCTATCAGTATCTCAAACTTTATACCAGGGGTGGCCACAACGCTTTTCGTGAAAGTTGCATGTGCGAATTGCGCAAATTTCCTGTAAAAAATTATATTCTGATAGTTTACATGTAAATAAAGCTGAATGCGAACATATTTTAAACATTTTCCAAAGAGCTACATCTTCTAACTAGCTAATACCAGATTACTATAGTGGATGAAAGAAATAAAACATAAATTAAAGTAAAAATATTTTATATTATTAGTAAAAGAGTCTTTTTGCGTGTTTTTTGTGTGGGTGTGAAACTTGGTTGCTCACATTGAGGGAGGAACGTAGGCTGAGGGTGTTTGAGAATAGAGTTTTGAAGATAATATTTGGGCCTACGAGAGACGGGGTAACGGGAGAATGGAGAAAAGTACATAATGAGCAGCCTAATGATCTGTAATCCTCATCCAATATTTTTTAGAGTGATCAAATCGAGAAGAATGAGGTGGGCGGGACATGAAGCAAGTATGGGGGAGAGCAGAGGCGTATACAGGGTTTTTGTGGGGAAACCTGCGGGAAAGAGACCAGTTGGAAGACCCAGGCATAGATGGGAGGATAATATTAAGATGGATCTTCAGGAAGTGGGATGTGAGGGCATGGACTGTATCGAGCTTTCTCGGGATAGGGATAGGTGGCGGGCACTTGTGAATGCGGTAATGAACTTCCGGGTTCCATAAAATGTGGGGGAATTCTCGACATGCTGAGAACCGATAAGCTTTTCATGAAGACCTCTGCATGAAGTAAGTAAGTAAGCACAAGTGCCTTGCCTAAGTTGCCTCCTAAACTACGGCTCACGAAGTTCGTCAAGTAAATTAGCAAGACATTAAGTGTGCGAGCAAATAACTGGGAGGTACATTATACAGCAGCAGCAGCCTAATTTGACGTCTTATCATAACACATGTGTTGTCGTGCTTACAGAAAAGTGGAAGACATAAGTCAGAACAAAGGATTTCTGGACCAAGATTTAATCTTGTTTGTCCTGAATAGGAAACAGGCACGCTGTACAGTGTATGGGCACCTTCGAGGCATGATGCCTTACAGAATATTAAGCACGGGTTCACGAACAGCCAAGCCATGCAGAAGTATACCCACTCGTTTTTTGGTTTTTAACCCTTATCCTGCTAACGTGGAGAATATGGTGAGCTCCTACAATGCCAGCAAATGGCAGATGGGACTTAATTGGGCGTTTAAAGGGTTAATTTGGTACTCAAGCCACGGGGATGCGTCAATTTGGACACCCCAGCATTGCAGCATTTTCAAGCTTAGATTCCCCTTCAATATCACGAGGTCAAAAATTCTGTATTTGTTTGAGCAAGAGGAGCCTTTAGTGATAGAAATACGGCTGCACCGGGAAGTTAACGCAATAAGTTCTTTTTTCCGTGGGACAAGACCCCCTCACGGGACTACTGTTAAATGCAGGTTGAGTCCTTTCCGTGAAGGTTTTATCAATTTATCCTTCACAAAGTAATTCCAGAGTGAGGTGAATTTCTGCCATGCCAATTCAGTGTTGACCCTTCCCTAGTTTGTCTGCTGTGGTATGTGCAGATAGCAGGTCCCTGGAGAGCGCAGGGCTCCGTTCCTGAATACTAAACAGCTTGACGGGTCGCTCGGAAAAACAACCGAACACGAATATAAAAGAGTCCGCATTCAAAGGCAAGCGACAGGCTGTTGCCGATTTCCAAACACATACTTCGACAGCGACTTTAGTGGGATGAAGTTTCGACCGGCCATCGGAGCAGTACAGACCGTCACAGAAACCAGTGGGATCCAGCACTCCGTAGTTTATCACTTCACTGCCCTTATCTCGGAAAGAAATGGTATAAATTTTTATGTCTGAAGACATTCTGAACAGTTGAACAAATAAATATGCACCTCCAAGTGCCTGCTATTTTCAGTCCTGAAGATGCCCCACATCTTGATTTCACCTAAATTAAGTACGTCTTTTCATTGACCCAACTCAGTCCGCGAGCATTTAGGCACGATTCTAATACACGTACCTATTTTTTTTAAAAGGTCTCAGAATTTGCGGGATTACTGAAAAATGTGGTGGACATATATTGTTCTTTGTTTTTATTTACAACGACTTCAGAAACATTTTTATTTCTGGTAAATATTTAGTGAAATACAGTGGAGATGCGCTCAAATGAACATACTTATATACATGCTAAAGGGTCGGTTGTTTTCTGATGTTAGCCAAACCTGGAATGTTGCTAATTATAATAATTTTTATCCCGTTTTGAAATAATTATTATTATAATTAATTTATAACAAATTTATACCTGGTGTTTGTACGGAGAGGCTTCACCACGTCACTCTTTTTGTGTATTCGTGTCGTACCTGATGAAGGCTGATATGGACAGCCGAAACGTGTAGTAGTGTTAAATAAACCAACTATACAAGATCTATAAAGTTACGTTTGTCGGATAATAAAAAATAAACATTTAATTGATAAGTACACATACATGACTATGTCACCTAGAAGGTTCTGACAAATTTTAACAAAACCTCTTCTTATCCAATCGCATGAATAATTATTCAGCAGTTTTTGAGTTTGATATGCGGAAAGGCACCTATATAGTCAGATTTGACAAAGTTGGTAGGCCAGATTTTGCAACTGTTTCTTGTGAACGCGTCAAAATTGAGGTCGGGTTCTTGAGGGCACGATTTTCATGATGAACTTGGTATGTACGTTTCTGGCGATAGGGTCAATGGCTACAATAACACGTGATATATTTCTTCAACCATCAATGCGGCACAGACGGTTAATGCCGAGGGTATTGAAACATTTTAACTACAGAAGTCTCAGAACTTTTCGAAACATTCGGTTCGGTTGTTCCTTCTAATGGCCTTACAAGTTAACATTGCCCTCTCAAGTCCACAAAAGGCGAGTCAGGGTTTTACAACTGTTGTCAATCTTTGGCTTTCTTACTCTTATTTCAGTTTCAAAACACAAATTTGTGGGTGTAAGTTTATCCTGTATAGTGCACTTTTCAGTACGAAACAGAAGAACTTTGCATCTGTCTGTTTCCTGCGATGCAGTAAATAGTTCAGCTGTATGCAGTAATGCCATAAAATAAGAAATCCATTTTGTATGCAATAAAATAAATTTACCAGCCACCAATTTTTATGGCGCCACTTATACGATCTAGACGAATTTTAAAACATTCCGGGGGGCTCGGATTCAAAAAAAAAACGCGGGATGAAAGGTACATAAAGAAAACGCAACTCGCCTGTATCAGCCTCCGTGATTTACATTTATCTCCTGCAGGTCACTGTTACAGGTACTCAAAAATATAATAATATTTTCTTCTCCAAAAAATTATTTTTAATCCAATTTGGACCTACGGTGTAAAAATCTTTGAATTTGACAGAATGTATCATATATGAAACCTTCAGCTCTTTCAGTCGAAGGAGATAAGACCACTTGTCAGTACATCTTGGACGGTAAACAAGAAAACGCTCTACCCTGAACTAGGCATAATATTTGTCAAAGATGAAATTACAAGATTTGCCACTTCTTATAACAGGCATCTCCTAAGGCACAGCAAAGAGTCTTTCACTGGGTAATTTGTGAAAGTTCTGCTGACAGAAGACGACACAAAAAAAGAATCGCCGCGTGATTTTCTCGTAACCTCAAATGGAATTATATGAACTTTATATTACTTACACATTGCTTATTCTTACAATCAGTACATCAGCCAACAAATGCGCATAAAAAATACAATTCAAAATAATTATTAAATCTTCTACATGTTTCGGCAGAGGGATGCAATCCTCAGAGAGTTACAGAACAAAGGACTGTAAGCCCAGCACTTTAGTCTAAGTATTACACTGTCCGTACTGACATGTGTAAAATGTCACGAAGTCTACGATACGTAAAAATTGAAAAGTATAAAAATTACAGTTTTTTGTTGTTACGTGAACAGGTCCAAGTGCAGTTTTGTAGACGTTTAGAGTCTGTGCGGAATATGCTCACGAACGTCTGACTCGATCTTATGTGATCGTCCAGGTAGATCGCGTGATGTGTGCCGAATCGAGCTATGTAGTGAGGTGGTCGGTGGATGTGTCAATGGGAAATTGAAGGTAATCAATACAGGTATCGGGAGTGCATTCATATTATTTACTTATTACTCCTGTAGAGTAGATTGTAAATTTCGATACATTAAAAAAAAGTGTCTTTTGAAGAGATTAAGTGCTGGCTGTCGAAGGCTTACAGACGACAATTTTAATAGTTGAACGGAGCTCGGCCCTCATCCATTTCTTTTCAAAACCTTATTTTTAAATGTTCAGAAAACTTATCTTTGTAATATAACTCTGTTTTTTTATGTTAAAAGAGAAAACCGATCCCAGTGCAGTGTATATGTGGGCGAGACGTAAATACAGCTGATGACCCTAAAAATTAGAATCTTGTTCAGAAGCAGTACTAACTGAAGGGACGTCAATCTGGGTTAACCCACGCCGTATGGCTTCTTTTACGCAAAAGACGTCTCCACCACGTGCCTTCGTTAACATATCCATATTTTTTTGTTTATCTTGTGCAAGGTCGAATGATAAATGACTGTATACAGGATGTCCCAGGAGGAATGTGCCAGACTTCGGGAGGGTGTTCCTTATGTTAAAGTATACCGATGTAACCCAAAACACCTATGTACAAAGTTGAACGGTTACAGAGATAATGGCCAGAGAAAAGTGTGGTCTTCTTGCGGGTCCACACACTGTACCTGTCAGCTGACAATCTTATCCACTTCCGTCCTTGAGTGTGGTGTCATATGACGGCAATTCAGCTCACGCTAGCCACACTAGCCACAGTCAGCCATGTTACGTCACCGCTGGGCATTCTCATGTATAGTGCTTGGAACCCTAAGGACAACTATGACATGAGTGCGAGTGTTTTTGTAGTTCAATTTAATGGCTTTATGTCACTCACAA
>Ga0123352_10017194_pt1 | contig 11532 bp, 9 predicted proteins | sample TergutLab28metaG_FD_89700 | JGI IMG/M metagenome (GOLD analysis project Ga0123352, IMG submission 89700) | Labiotermes labralis P1 segment gut microbial communities from Petit-Saut dam, French Guiana - Lab288 P1 | ecosystem: Host-associated > Arthropoda: Insects > Digestive system > Gut ...
GGAGCCTCTTCAGAGAGAGAAGCCCCATCCCCAGAGCCCCCTTCATCCTTCTCTCAAAGTCCCTGGCAGATGAACCCTCCTTCAGGTTCCCCAAACGGAGCCCCTATGGAAAGAGATGCCCATCTCCAGAGCCTTTTCTACATAGCCTTCAGGATCCCCAGCAAAGGAGCTCTCACTCCAGGTTCCCTTCACAGAGCTCCCACAGAGAGAGCTACTACACCTCCAGAACCCCTTTCAACCATATCTCAAAGTCCCCGGTAGATGAGTCCACTCCAGGTTGCCCAACTGAGCCCCAAAGGAGCCCCCCCCCCACTCCAGGTTCCCCTAACAGAACTCCCATAGAGAGATGCCCTGTTTCCAGAGACCTCTTACAACTGTCTCTCAGAGTACACGGTTAATGGACCCCCCTGGGGTTATGTCCATCCCCTGAGCCCTCCTCCCCATATCCTTCCAAATCCCCAGAAAGGAGCTCCCCTAACAGAGCTCCCACAGAGAGAGATGCTTCCTTTGTGGAGCCCTCCAACTGTCTCTAAAAATACTCAGTCAACAGACTCCACAGGTTCCCCAACGGACCCGTGTGGCGAGAGATGCCCATTTCAGAATATTCTTTTACACATTTCCCTCAAAGTCCCAGGTAAATGGGCCCCCCTCCACGTTCCCCATCAGGGTCCCTATGAAGAGAGAAGCTTCATCTCCAGAGCCAATGGTTAATTCATTCATTTATATGTGACAGGGTCCCCAATAAGGAACCCTGCCATGGAAAACGGGGAAAATATTTAGTCACCGTCCATGGAGCCCCACGTGGATGGAAGGCCTACATATAATAGGGTGTGGCCTGGTTCCCCAAGGGGACCATTTAAGACACTGCAGTCTCTACCCCAGTGCAATGCAGCTTTCAGCACGATACCTTCCACCTTGGTTTGGGTAGACCAGAGCCCCGTTAGTTGTGTTGTAGCAACCCTCTTCAGACAATACCCTCCACAACTGTTACCGCCTCCCACATGACCCAGGGTAGAGTAGAGTACGAGTTCACGATACCCTGAAGTACAGACGAAGGGGAGAGTGGGCCATGTGGTCACAGAATTACCATGCAGAGTATGGGGGAGAGGGAAAGGGCTGCTTCTGTGCCTGTAAGCGATGGAATTACTAAGGCAGATTTATCAAGTTGCCTTAAAAACTCCACTTTTTCCTTTACACTCAGCAACACTTGCTTCCACCTAGCATACGCTGCATCTGACGGCCTTTTTGACATATTTTCCAGGGGTCTATATAAGGAGTTAAATACTCAACATAAATGCTTGCCAAGACAACACAGAGTAGGCCTGGTAATGGTAACATAGGTGACACCATGAAAATATTCCACTAGCCCTGGAATTACTTGGCGGTTTTCAGAGTCTTCCAGATACAGGGACATCACATTTTAAAGATCCTGTGCATCACTAACTGACTGGTAGAAAAGAACAGGACCCAAAACAAAACCCACAATTGGACACAATGCCCCTTGTAAGTTTCCCAAGTGGCATTCATTTGAGTATTTTCTGCTAAAATTCAGCACTCATTCCATACCTTTCTCATCCTACCTATAGGTTCAACTCACAGCAGGCAACTAGATTTTACTTGCCCAATAATACTAGATGTAATGATTTGTGTATGCCTGATAGCGTTTGTCAAATCTTGAGGACACGTTTCATATCCGAAGCCTAATGGCTTACTGGGATTGATGAAATGAAATGGCATGTATATATGTATGTATGTATGGCCTGTATAAAACACAGACTGCCTCACTATGTGCTTCCCTAAACTGAGACCTTGCTATATCCATCTTGGTCCCAGATATTTTGGTGAACATGTACTTATTGCTCTTCACTCAAAGTATATGAGACTGTACTGAAAAAGTCACTTAGATTTACCAATTTTTACTTATTCTTTTTATGCTAAATTATTTAAATTATTTTCATTGACCAAAATGTTTTGGATACCTTCCCAAAGAAAACAAGCTGCTTGAACAATAAACATGCACCTATCCTTATTTATATTAATTATTTACATTATGTTCATAAACATAACATTTCTTTCAAATACCTTCACAAGAAAGACAGGCTCCTTATACAACATATTTGTACTTATCCCTCATTCCTATAAATTATTTATGTTAATTTCTGACAAGCCACTTCTTTCAATTACCTTCCCAAGGAAGACAAGCTGCTTCAACAAAAGATTTGCACTCTCAGTCTTCCCTGCTCCGCTTTCACCGCTGATAACAATAGCCTGGTTCTGGTGGTCATGTAGTAGAGCTTGATATGCTGCATCAGCAACAGCAAATATATGTGGTGGATTGTCTGACCGAACTTGACAGCGATACCTGTGTTGTTCCTGTCCAAAATTTTGAGTACAAATTTATTATTTCATGGCTATCCGATTCCTTGAAACTCTGTTGCATATACTGTAAACATCAGCACTTCAATGATGCTGTAGTTTAGATTCCAACTGTTCTCCAGGAAGTAGGGTTTTTAAATTTGCAGTATCCTTAAATGCATTCACTACTGCAGCCAGCAAAATGTCAAGAATTGAAGATCTGTACAATGCACTGGTGTGGCATTGAAGGGTAAGGTGTTTTGCTTCTCGCCATATGCTGCAGGTAGTGAAATACATTCCATAGAAATGGATCAATTTTGGGGCCCTGTGTGTACAATTATGGTTAGAGGAACTGGGATATTAACAAGAAAAAAGTACTTTCTGTTAATGAAAAGCATTCTAGTGTTTTGAAGAATCATTTTGCAGATGAAATTTACTATCTTCTGTGATGGAATGTTCATAGTTCACTGCATTGGTACTGAAGTCTTTTTGTAACCAGCTGTCACTGTTCAAGATAAAAAAAGAGTCAAGGACGAGGTACTACATTCCTTTGACACACTGGTTCAATATAACAAGGTATACACTGTCATATCCTAAAAGACAATATCAATGTAGGCACCACTGTGAAAACCTTAAATCATACACAAATCTTAGAAACTCTAATCAAGTTAGAAAATATTTCATATTGTGAGAACAAGCCAAAAAGGCCAAATCAAAGCAACATTTAAAGCCAAAACAAAGGGAATATCTGAAGATGTATAAGACAGAAATTTATAAAATTACCATGGAATAACAATTAATTACTGCATAATAACACAAAAATTGTTACCTCTTTCAATGTGCAAATGATGTTATGAGACATATCTGTATGAAAAATATGCATAAATAATGAAGAATTTCTTTCATCTCCAAAAGCTAAAGGTTAGGTATACTTTATCATCCAACCTCTAAAGTCTAGTATAGCCTCTAACAGTTGGAATTATTTTTATTTCAAATGCCCTTGCCTTCACCTGTGCAGGACAACGTTTTCCCTTTCAGCCATGAAGAATTACATTTAATGGAATATGGGCATCCCAATTAGCCAATAATCAGAGGGTAAATTAAGGAATAAAAAAAACTCCTGCCTTCAGAAATGTGACTCTATTTAGCCTGGTTTAAGTACACAGACTTTTCAGAAGACTTTTCTTCCTCTATCATCAGAACAGATGATGCACCCTGAAGATGGAGGCAGTCAAGAAGCTGACATAAATAAATGGCAATGGAAAACAATCTCCAGGTTTTAAACTGAAGTATCTGTAGACAACAGCACTAGGGGTCGACCAAAATATCTCTTGTGATGTCTTCAGTTGATAAGATACATACTAAAATCGTGATCTCAAAGAGAATCTGACATCTATATGAAAGAATGGAAATGCACATAATGTATGGCTGACCAAAAAATTTCCTTGGATTCAAATCTTAGTAAAAGTACCCATATTATTTTCATTCTGTTTCAAATTTAAGCATTTTTAAACATCACATCACTGTCCCAGATCATAACTGGGAGAAAACATCTCAGACTAGTATTTGTTACTTTTGTTTCTTTGTTACACAACTGAAGGAAGAGAGGTCCCAAGTTCTGCTCCTGTTCAGGTGCAAAAAATTATATTCCTCGCTGGAGTGTCACAAATATAAAAATCATTCCTTAAAATAACTTTCCTGTATACTTTGCTTTCTATATTTAAAAGCCACTCACCATGTCTGTATAGAGCCCCAGATCAATGAAAGGGTTTACAGCCAACAAGATATCTCCAATGTAGGTATAAATTTGATTCTGTTGAAATCTACATTGCAGTTGTTCCACAATGCCACCCTGAAACAGGCAAATTCCTAACCTTTCAAATTGCTCAGGTAATAACATTTACAACCTGCCGTAACACTCAGTAAGTCCACATTTTGACCACAGAGTAGGTGTACGTGTTACACATTCAATTTATATTATTTCTGTATAGGACATTAACTGATCAGACTATATAATGAACAGAGACTATGCTATCTGCGAGGTAGTAACTGAAGTTTCACATCTAATTTAGTTGGATGTCAGTCTTGACAGACTTCAGCTTTTTGTATTCAGTTATTATTGTCTTTGCTACTTTGAGTTAATCCTACTTTTAACCCAAGTTTTAACCACAGTAATCCGAATGTCCCTTGATAAGTGAGTCCCTGCCACCACGACATGGCACGTCCTCAGGTTACAGATTGAGAAATGGCCTCCAGTGTGGAGTGTAACTGCAAATATATTGAATAAGCAGTTGCGGACAGCAGACAAGAGTTGTTCCTCCAGCTTGGGGGTTGGGCGAGTTACTAACAACTCCTCACCATTAAAAAGTATCATGTTACAAAACATAAGCTGGTGTCTCAGACCTGGACTGATCCTTTGGTGTGACCTAAGGAATGGAAAAAAGACGTGAAACTCGGAACTTGGAACATTAGGAGCCTGAATAGGTCAGGTTCCCTTACAACAGCAACTAGGGAATTAGCAAGATAGAAATTAGATTTAGTGGGTGTACAGGACGTTATGTGGGAGAAAGGGGGCCTGGTAAGAGCAGAGGATTATAATTTTTTCTGTGGAAGAGGAAACGAAAATCATCAACCGGGAACAGACTTATTTTTACACCACACAATAGTATCAACAGTTAAGCGAGCAGAGTTTGTTGGTGACAGGATGTCATATACAGTTCTGAGAGGTTGCTGGTGTAATATCATTGTTCTGAATATGCATGCACCAAGTGAGAAGAAAAGTGATGACTCAAAAGAGAGTTTTTATGAAAACTCTATTAGGAGTTTTTAACCCTTATCCTGCTAACGTGGAGAATATGGTGAGCTCCTAATAATGTCAGCAAATGGCAGATGTGATTTAACTCGGTGTTTAAAGGGTTCATGCAAAAGTGAGGAGAGTGAATATTTTGAAACCAGCAATTGGGAATGAGAGTTTACATCAGAATAGTAATGATAATTATGTTACAATAGTTAAATTAGCCACGTCAAAAAATCTAGTTGTTATGAACAACATGTTCCCACACCGAAACATGCATAATTACACCTGTATCTTCCTGATGGGAAGACTGACAACCAGATTGATCAAATATTGATAGACAGGAAATGGCATTTGAGTGCACTAGATGTAAGAAGTTCCAGCAGAGCTGATTGTAATACTTATCACTATCTGTTGGTTGCAAAAGTTATGGAAAGACTGCAGCAAGTAAACAAGCAGCACAGAAGTTTGAAGGGGAAAGATTTACTCTCAGGAAGCTAAATGAGCTGGAGGTTATGAAACAGTATCAGATCGAGATATCGAAAAATTTCGCAGGTTTGGATATCTTACATGATGGCGAGGACATAGATAGGACTTGGGAGAACATTAAAGAGAATGTCAAAACCTCAGCTAAAGATAGTCCAGGTGTGTATGATTGAAGCAGCATAAAACATGGTTTGATGAATAATTTTTGCATTTTTTAGATCAAAGGAAACAGGCTAAAATGCAATGGCTACAGAATACAAACCAAAGCAGTTTAGATAATCAAAACAATATAAGATATGAAGCTAGTAGACATTACAGGAACAAAAAGAAGGAATATCTGAAAGCCAAAATTGATGACCTTGAACCTCAGAGTAAGATTAAAATTAGCAGAGATTTTGCATGGGTGCATCAATGATTTAAGAAAGGTTACCAGTCTAGATCTAATAAAGTAAAGGATGAGAAGGGTGTTTTTGTTACAGACTGCCACAGTATTTTGGCTAGGCGGAGGAACCATTTCTCTCCGCTGTTGAATATACATGGGGTTAGTGACATTAGGCCGACAGAAATACACACAGCAGAACCACTAGCACCTGAGCCGAGTGCATTTGAGTTTAAGATGGTTACTGAAAAGCTAAAAAGACACAAATTACCAGGTATTGATCAAATTCCAGCAGAATTTGTTAAATCAGGGGCTAGGACAATTCGCTCTGAGATCCATAAACTTATTATTTCTATTTGGAATAAGAGGAATTGCCTGAGAAGTGTAATTAGTCTGTCATTTTACCTATATTTCTTATTTATAACAAGGACAATAAAACAGAATGTATTAATTATAGAGGCATACCATTTCTGTCAACTATGGACAAGATGTTATCCAACATCCTGCTGTGAAGGTCAACCCCTAATGCAGAAGAAATTTTTGGGGATCATTAGTGTGGATTTCGACGCAACCATTCAACTGTTGATCATATATTCTGTATTCATCAAATACTTGAGAAAAATGGGAATATAATGAAGCAATGCTTCAGCTATTTATAGACTTCAAGAAAGCTTATGATTCAGTTAGGAGGGAGGTCTTGTATAATATTGCCATTGAGTTTGGTATCCCCATGAAACTGGTAAGGCTAATAAATCTCTCTTAATTAAAAGGCAATGTTGGGAAACATTTGTATTGAGAACTGCACATGATTTACATGGACGCCAGATAAATGCATATAAAATTATTAGAAATTTAAACAGAACTGAAAGAGATAATTTGCAACTTAACCCATTAGTTGAACACACATGGTTAGATTACTATCAAAAACTTTGGACTAAACAGTTTAATGATAACACCGCAGAAGGGAAACGTGCAAAATTAACAGAAAATTGTTTTGACTTAATTACAATGGAAGAACTGGAAATAACTATTAAAGCATTAAAAGTCAAAAAATCTCCAGGATCAGACGGGATTAATAATGAGTTGTACAAACATGCACCAAAAAACTGTCCACATAAATTTCTGAATTTCCTAAATGTTTGCTGGATTTACTGAGACATCCCTGAAGAATGGAGGACAGCCATTGTCATACCAATACACAAAAAAGAAGATAGAAATAACCCAGATAACTATAGAGGTATTAGTTTATTAAATACTGGATATAAAATGTATTCAAAAATTAATGCAAAGAGATTAACTGTAATTGCAGAGGTCCTACTATTAGAAGAGTAGAACAAATTTAGGAAAGGCAGATCCTGCATGGACTGCAGATCTTCAGCTTCACAAATAATTGAAAAACATAGAGAATTCAACATCCCCACATATAATGCATTCATTGATTTTAAAAAAGTCTTTGACTCTGTGGATAGAGATAAATTATGGACTATTATGTTAAGTAAAGAAATTCCTACTCATCTAATTACAATAATTCAGAAGATATAAATGGAAAACATTATAAGAGTTAATGCAGGTTATGGAATATCTGAAGATTCTAGAGTTATTACCCAAGGGATGAGACAAGGATGCCCACTATCACCTGTTTTATTCAATTTATATTTGGACAAAGTTATTAGGATTTGGTTACAGAAACTAAAAACTAGTAAATATTTTAAAGAGTTCATTTTTAACACACTATTATTTGCAGATGACCAGTTTATTATTTATGACACAGAAGACAACTTGCAAAAGGCAGTTTATTTATTATATAACATACCTAAAGAATATAATTTGGAAATTGCTTCAAAAAAGATGAAGGTATTTGGTTTCGTTGGGACAGATCACCTAAGAACAAAAATTATTATAAATGTTGAAACACTAGAACAAGTTAGCCAATTTATTTATCTAGGTTGCAGTATATCTTACCAATTTTCCAATAATGTAGAATCCAAATTGCCAAAATTTTTACAATTAATAGGTACTATTAAGAGAACCATTTTTAAGAAAGTGTGAACGGAAACCATTTTGAAAATATACAACACACTAGTTTCACCTACATTTTTATATGGGTCTGAAAACTGGACTCTAACAGCCTTACAAAGACGAAGATTTGAAGCGGCAGAAATAAAGTTATTGAGACCTCTGGCAGTCTAAACCCTTTATGACCACAAAACAAACAACTACATATGACGTGAACTATGGATTACAGGCATACTAGACAAGATAGATGAATGACAAATGATTTTAAGCCTATAACATGGTTTTTGTTTATCGTATGATATGTTAGTGCAGTGTTAATCCAGATAAAATTTTCCATAGACATATTTTTTTTTTCAGAAGTATGGACTGTTTCCACGCAACATAAATCATATTACAATTTACAAAAACATATTAAAACAAATATTATAAAGAAGATTGTTTTAAAATCCAGTATACCTTAAATATCACCAAATAATTAATTTTGTCTTTCATTTACACAGTACAGCAAAACTCTGTTAATCCGACGTCCTATAATTCATACCTGATAATCCGTCACTTGAGGAAAGTATACCCAAGAACTGAAGTTTTGTATTTTACTCGAAAAAATAGTTTCATCAATGAAACAGGCAGATCACAGGGACATGTTCAAAAAGACCTCAAAGAGTGTCTATACATCAACTGTTGTGGTATCTCCTGACCCCTCATCTCCTACTCCAAGAAATTCTTCTCCTTTGAAAACTCCAGAAGACACAAAAAAAGACCCCTCTGATGCTAAGTCAGCAGTTTAAGGAGATAAACAAATGGAACACTCCTCAGACTAGTTTTACAGCCCAAGTGTAAGAGTAGTGGCAGAAAACTGACATTAAGAAATGAAGTCAGTACAGGTATCATCTAATTAATCTAGATAATTTGGGACTTGTCCAGTCCATTTGAATCTGTTTAACGAAATTCTGCTGTCTTTGTCTATCTGCATGCAATTCAATATTGTGTATGTGAGTTTCTCTGGGTCAGACCTGAAATGTTTCCACTATCTCTGGTATTGTTCTTAAAATTTCAGACACACCCATCAATATAGTTGCAATAAAAATTAGAACTGTGCAATATAAATTTGCTATGACAAATAGTAGAAAAAACTAGTCCACAAAAGAAGGGAAGTCTTGTCTTTAATATTTCATTAATATATCAATTTCACAGCAATTTTAATGCCTTTAACTTTCGAATACAATAAAATAAACATTTCTCCACCAGCCCATTCAAAGCGCAGACCGTTAGGCCTGATGCAAAGTAAAAGTAAAGTTTTCACTGCGCATTCCAAGAAGGTGTGTAGTGGACTGGAAGTATAGCTGTCTTAACCTCGGCACTGGGTGGAGGTGAGTAGTCATCTTCACCCCTGGCCACTCTATACCTCTGGAAAGAGTCCCTGATACCTACTGAATGTGATGCTGATGGGCCTCAGAGCCCACTTACTTTCTCTTGAAAAGAGAAAAATCTCTTGCTGCTACTAAAATTCGAACCCGCATTCTTTTTTGTTCAGAATTGAGTACAATTTAAAATTATGAAAATTTACAATACCAAATATTGTCAAAAATATTTAAATTTTTTTCAGAAAGTGCATTTTATCAAGTGAAACTAACTTTGTGATTGATAAGTCCCATTTTGACCATTCGGCCATGTGAAACACAGTAGCACAAGTTTTGTACAGTTTGGTACCATTTGCCTAAAACTCCAACATCACTGATAGTTATCTGCACCAGCCAATAACACAATCTTTACAACACACCTCTGACAGAATATCCAGAGCTGCCAAGTCATCCACATACATGGGTTGAGGCTTTGACTTCCGATCTGGTTTAAGCTTGCCATGTTTTGTAGTTACCTCTGGCTGTCGATGAGAGCCACCCTCAGCCCTCTGTCTTGAAATTTCTGCCTGCAGCTCCAAACGAACCTGAGCATAACATATTAGCATACAGTATCAGCCCTGTTCCTTTATGAACACATGTTATGATGACAAATATGCCATAAAACTAAAATAACTCCAGTAATTCCAGTTTATACTCAGATGGGATATATGTACCAAAATTAATGTTAATTAATTATTTGCTATGGGTTAGCACATTACTATGCAAGATTTAATTTTTCACTGGCACTGATGATGAGGATTTTGGTCTTCTGGGAATTTGTGCTATGTAGTGGGTTTATAAGGTTTCAAAGGAATGTAGTGTCTTCTTTTCGAGGGTGTGGAGTCCTAAGTCAACAAAATATCCTGAGCTGCTCATATACTACAAAAAATACTTTATTACAAATTTCTTCTCCAAAATAAAAAAAACCAACCAACTAATCATACCTCCAAATTTTTGAATAATTATATGTACGTATGTTCGCGTATGTATGTACATATGTACATAGTTATGTATGTATATATGTATGTACTAAACTTTCAGAAAGGCCACATCTTTGGCTGGGCAAGTGGATTTTACAACACCAAAAAGCAGTGTCCTACACAGCATTTATGGTAAATACAGTTTCAACAAAGATTACATGTAAATACAATTGTTTCCATTACTTGGCCCCATGTGACATTCATATTTCTGAAACTAAAAATAGGCCTGAAAAAATTCATGACCACATTCCTTACAGAAAGTTTTAAAGAACACTAGACCTCACTCCTGACGGGAAGACCTATTCAGGGTAATATATCTCGCAGACTTGAGGCAGTAGTCCTAGCCACTTAATCACAAATAGTATTTATGAAAGCAGGTAACTTACTTGTATGTAGCAGTAACTTCCATAGAATCTTACTGGAAGTACTGTAGCTTACCTTCTCTGCACAGAGAGCACCACGCTTCATGAACGGATGCTCCAGCAGCTCACGGACAAAGGGACGCTCCTCTAGGTCTTTGACCAGACACTCTGATATAAAGTCGGGTAGTAGTTCTGGGGTGTAGTCTTCTGGGTGGGATAGACGTGGAGGGGGATTTCTTGGGATCTGGAAGAGTGCTCGCATAGGATGAAGTTCTGCCAAAGGAGGATCCCCTTCTGCTAGCTCAATGGCAGTTATACCAACTGACCAAACATCACATCGTGAGTCGTATGATGAATCAAGCTGTTGCTCACATGCTATCACCTTGAGTAGAAAAAAAAATCATAGATCAGCCTAAGTTACTTGCATTCCATTTGGTAATATGTTTGTGTTTTAGTGTCGTGAATAAGCATAACGGTTTCAGTGTTTTTTCTATGGTGAATTAATTTAAAGCTAAATTTTCCTGCACCCACATTCCATACTAAGAAACTGTGTAGGGGAATTCAGGTACAACACGATGCACAGATCTTGTCACTAGGGAATGTAAGTGGTTGGTTTGTACCTAGACCTGGCCCGATTAAACTAAAACTAAACTCCGTGGCCTTAGTCCGCACGCGAACTATACCGACAGAGCGGCCGCCGCCGGTCGGCGAAGTTAGTGCCAACTTTTGCGGATAGAGGGGTGTTACGTGGTCAGCGCAA
>Ga0123352_10017196_pt1 | contig 11532 bp, 8 predicted proteins | sample TergutLab28metaG_FD_89700 | JGI IMG/M metagenome (GOLD analysis project Ga0123352, IMG submission 89700) | Labiotermes labralis P1 segment gut microbial communities from Petit-Saut dam, French Guiana - Lab288 P1 | ecosystem: Host-associated > Arthropoda: Insects > Digestive system > Gut ...
GCTTCAGGGAGCTCATCATCAGGAGTTCACTTTTTCTACACTGTACAGGCAGTCTCTGGCATACTGTATAATCTTTTGTTGTATTCCACCCGTTCTCCTACGTGTTCTGTTCCCGACTCGGGAACTCCTGATGATGAGCTCCCTGAAGCTCGAAACATGTAGAGTAAAGGACGACTAACCGCGAAATAAAGGATAGTCCATAAGTGTCATCTTGTTGGTGTTTATTTTGGAACAATTGTAATGATGCACGGAACCATGAATGTAAAATTTACAGCTTTTCGATTGTCGTGTCTTGATTCTTATCCCATGCAGCAACTTTCCAAACGTAAGTGCGACTGACATTCCTCGCTCTTTAGAATCGTGTTTCATTCAGTACGTCATTTTATCCACTTGATTGTTTCCTTAAGCTGCAGTTTGTGCGTTCCTGCGAAGCCACGTTCTGCCCCCTCAGTGCAGTTACGATTTTTGTATGATTCTCACTAAACAGCGATTATTTCCTGACACCGCATCACGTGACCGACTGGTCTTCGTAATGGACACTTCGTCACTGAGGTTTACGCGCCCTGACGATCGTGCTTCAGAGGGCTAAAAAGGATGCTTCGTGTATTCACCGGTTGGTGAATCGAATGTGTCTGTCTCTCTCTCTAGTAAATTATGTATGTGAACAGAGTGGCTGATAGAGTGGCCTGGTGCAGCGACGTCGTACTGCCAGATAATTTATCTGGTGCGGTTTTATGGTTCTTTAAATTCTCTGATTTACTACTACTTTAATACACGTGGCGTTTACATTTATGTTAACATGAAAACACACTTGCTTTTTGAAATAATCTGCATGTTTTCCTTCTCTCGCTGTCAGTTCGTCTTTCTGGTTTCAGTCTGTAACTGTGTCATCGGCACAGACAGTTCCTTTCGCTTAACTTTTCGTGCTGTCTAAATAGAAGTTGGTTGATCGGAAACTGCTTCAGATTTAAATGGGATACTTCATTGTGGCGTGTTGCATACTTTGTGCTTTAATTAGATGTAAAGACCAGTAAATGCACTCTGATTTTATGAATTTGATGTTATTATATTTCATATTGTATTATATACTTCATGTTTGTAACTGCCTTTATTTCTAACAAATTGTTTATATTAACTTTATAAAAACAAGTGGTGGTAAAGGTAAAGGTTTTCTTCTCCACGCCAAAATGGCAGTTACAAAAGCAGAGTTCTAGCGTCGCTCACTCTTAAACTGTGCATTAGGTGGAGGTGAGTGGTGACCCTCACGCCCTGGCCGTTTTACTCCCGGAGAAGGACCGCACAGTGTCTGTTGCACAGGAGGCCGCGTGGGCCCTACAGTTGGCTTCGAAATGTTTAAGAACAGAAAAATCTCCTGTCCCTGCCGGGAGTTGAACCGAGACCGCCCAGCGTCTGGCCATTTTACAGTACCTACAGCGCTGTTCCGATTGGTTGATCTTCAGATAGTTTTCCTCAATTCAGCCCTCTCTCTCTCTCTGTTGTAAGAATTAACATATCATTCCTACCGCCGTTAAACGTTACCGACTTTAAACTGAACACAATTCGGATACGAAGCAAGTCGTTTTGCGGATGGCGAGTGCGTGATAAACGCGACACGGCACTGCACGACCGAAATGGTCATTCGTTTTCATCATTTCGACCTGTCATGTAAAAATGGGGAGGATTGCTGCCCTCGGGACGTATTGTAGAGAATAGGGTAATGTGGTAGAGAACCAAAACCAGCAGGTATGGCGCACTATTGATAACAACCGATCGGCAAGTTACGGTGGTCACGCATTGTCTGTGTTGCTTCGTTTCAATTGTCCGACCGCAAGTCTTGTTAATTACGCTTCTGCCTGTATATAAGTCCAGATCTGGAATTTGTTTGCTCACAGTGACGGCTCGTATAGCGGGCTGTAGTCAGCACCAGTTATTTTTGTTTGGAGCGGGCGGTCGTAACTGGGAATTATTATTTGCGCCTGAACAAGGCGAGTTCGTAATGTTGGGGGGCGAGTCAAAGGATAAAAATGTTCCAAAATAATATAAAAGTATGCGTACACGAGTCGTTCGGTTTCTTTGAAGGGGAAAATGAATGTGAAACCGAACGATTCAACAGCGAAATTTGGTAGCATGATAAGCGTGGTGAGAAATGAAGACTGTGGGAGCCCATTGTGCAGCAGACATGTACAGTGTAACTGTACGTTATGAAACGAACAGGCCATCTCATACTACGTCACTGTGTGTATTTAGTAGCACAGCACAGCGGTGCGGTAAAACTGTGAGCTGTGTGCTGCTTAATATCTTGTTTGTTAGAGTTCCAGCACAAAGTAGAATGTTGTCTTGACGATTCTGTCTGGCGTGGAGTAAAAATGTCGATTTTCTCACAGTATAGTGATAAATTTAGACATTTCGTATTTGGTTTGTTCCTTTCTTGAGTTCTTGAATCCACAACAGTTAGAGGAGCGTAATGGAAAGAAAGGCTGTGATACTACAGTTTGAGCGTCGTTATCCAGTACGTTCAGAATACATCCAGAAATTGAATGTAGTCTCACAGCTTTATAAGTAAGCAAAATTGCCAACTTATATGATTATCCGTTAGCAATTTATTTTGTTTCATAGGCAGTTTATCTTTGTTCTTAATTCAGATCCATCACGTTACGCGGAGACAAACGGAGACGCAGAAACTAGTGTGATCGTACTGCTTGCATTAGGGTTTCCAGTTCTGCCAAAGTAAGGCGTAAAAATGAGAAATCTGTTGTTATTTGCGTTTACAGAAATTAGTCTTGGCGTCGGAATTTAATACGTGTTCATACTTGACGACGCTCTTGTACCAGGACGATAGATTTCGTTACAGGATAAATACAAGTGACTTCCCCCTGAAATATATATGCTGGGACATGAAAAATTCATCGAAATGTTCCCTCGTTTCAATATTCTATTAGATAATTTTAAAGGGAAGCGATCTGGCGACTTGGGGAAACTGAATATTCATGCAAATGGAACGGAAAGAAACTTGTCTCTTGGTTTGCAAGCAGAGCGTCGGCTGGCCGCCATCTCCTTACAGGTTTAAGACATTCGCTGACGTCGTGGTGATATCAGCTTGACATATTTTTAGCATTGCAGTTTTCCATTTCCTTTCTGTAGCAAACGGTTATTATCAGAAATTCATGCACGTTTTACGTTCCAGGCCAGTGTGTCAATACTAAATTCAAAACATGTCTATTAACCGTTTCCCTCATGCCTTGAATTTGTTGAGTTTCATCACGAGAATGCTTTTGAAATGTGGCCTGACGTAATCATTTAGATACCGTTGGCAGGTGTTTCAGGTACATAACAGAGGTTCTGTGTTATCTTTGAGGTAGGGATTCAGTTTGTAAATATTTTTATAAGCATATGCCGTCCAGCGTTTAATATGCCTGTGTAACCAGGTGTTCCAACTGAGCGCTTCCATTCTGCTTTTTATGTTAGAATTGTATACGGATATGTATTTCGTGTTGTGTGTGCTACATGTGCCACCAATCATATTAGCCGAGTTGTATTAATGAGTAATGACAGTTACCAAGTTTAAAGTCATGTAATTTTCTGAAGCATCGTGCCACTCTTGGTTTCAAATGTTCTCCTCTGCACCATTTTCTGTAGCATTGTATTTCTTTGTATTTCGATTTATATGTTCGTAGATAAACGATATTAAGTCGTTGTGCGATCAGCAACAGCAATGCTGTGTTAGCTGAATGTGTGCGACATTATCGAGTTTAATGGTTTGACGGTCTTATTCCGCGTTCCTCTTTGAGAATATCTGTGGCTGTGTGCAGCTGTGGCAGTGTACAGCTGTGGTTGGGTACAGCTGTGATTGGGTACAGCCGTGGCTGTGTGCAGTTGTGGCTAAGTACAGCCGTCGCTGTTTACAGCTGTGGCTATGTACAGCTGTGGTTGTGTACGATTGTGGCAGTGTACAGCTGTGATTGTGTACAATTGTGGCTGTATAAAACTGTGGCAGTGTACAGCTGTGGTTGTGTACAATTGTGGCTGTATACAACTGTGGCAGTGTACAGCTGTGGTGTACAATTGTGGCTGTGTGCAGCCGTGGCTATGTACAGCTGTGACTGTGTACAATTGTGGCTGTGTACAATTGTGGCTGTATGCAGCTGTGGCTGTGTGCAGCCGTGGCTATGTACAGCTGTGACTGTGTACAATTGTAGCTGTGTACAACTGTGGCTATGTACAGCCGTGGCTGTGTACAGCTGTGCACCCACAGTGAAGTGCTGTAAGCTACTTGGTTTTCTCTCTATTGTCACTTCACAATACTTCCACTAACTACCTCAAGACTCTCAGCAGCAGCAGCAACCAGTTTCTCTCTTCTTCTTCTTCTTATCAACTGCAGGGCCGGAAATATTCAAATGAATTTCTAATCTGAAGGCGCTCTGCGTCTCCCAAGTAGCGCGCTGTAGTCGTCTCGGCTTCCCTTCTTCACGTTGCCTTCATAATTTTTGTTCCATATTTTCTCATCTCTCACAAACCACGGGTTTTTTATTGCCATGAATTTTACTTTCCTTTTCTCCATCTCACTGTTATACTGGTATTCTGCGTCCATTCAGTATTTTACGTGTTAATACCTAGTTTTCGGCTCCGTTCTGTTTTGGTCTCTTCTTTCGTGACGTCAGTAGTTTTATGTGGCCAGATTTGATAATATTACTACATCATTTCACCTTCCACCAGTTGTACTCTCTCGCTGAACCACTTCACACACCACCAGCTCTCCTCTCTCGCTGCACCACTTCACACACCACCAGCTACACTGTCTCGCTGCACCACTTCACACACCACCAGCTCTCCTCTCTCGCTGCACCACTTCACACACCACCAGCTGCACGCAGGCACCTTGCTGTTAATTTTAACATGTGCAGTGTATACTGCAGTAGTTTCGGTAGGAGATTTAATGAATTGCTGTAAGTGCCGAGAATTTCTGAGTGTTTGGTTTGAGGTCAGATATATTGAGATGAGGGAGGTGCAAAAATTGCACACACTGTCCTGCTGTTCGTAGGTTGGTTTCTTGTGAATGAATGGCACACATCGGAAAGTGTTTTGAACCAAGATGCAGAGATGTGTGTTACCTGTGTCCTTTAGAACTGTTTCTTCATTAATTCAAAAGATACGGCATGAAGTGTTTCCGCCAGCTATCTGGCGCTAAATCCACTCTATAACTAGACGTATTTTCTTAATTTTTTTGTGTAAGCCGGCCGTTAGTTTCACTGATAATTACAGAAAAACTTGGTTACTTATTTCTGAATTAATTGATTATAAATTTTTTGTGTTGCTTTCGTCTCTTTCCTCCTTCTATGATGGCTTAAGATAATGTGCTTGTCAGGTATTGACTGCTGCTTCGTTGAGCCACTTCACTTTCTTGTACGTACTTGTATATTTTGCGAATTCTGCAGTGACATATGAAGTGTGCAGTGACACTTGCTAGTGAATCTGCTGTGAGGATGCTCCAAGACAGAGAAGGGAGAGCAGAAAACGTCCCTCTAATGCTCTTAGTCTTCACACTGGAGGGCGGACGTATCCACCCACTGCCCCAACCAAGTAAGGCTGTAAGTGCCAACGAGAATTTAGTGACGCCTTTGCCCATGATGGTGTCACGACCTGCTAAAGATGCCGTTGTTGTAGCAGTGGCGTGGCAGTGGTAAATTTACGGAACGGCGTATTAATACTACGATATTTTTGGCAAAATTTTAAAATCGAAAATTAAGGGACCGATGTTCATAAAACTGATCGATTGTATTGCTTTACCGTACGAGACTGTGGGATGTTATATCTGCACTGAGAATTAAAGCAAAACAGGTCTAGACAGCAGGTCCTACTGACTTCGGTATATTTTTCGGGCTGTATTCAATCTGTGTGTAGATTAATCGTGCCTCACCTTATTTCGCGGTCAATTTAATTGCATAAATTTAGCACTTTGAGAAAGAAATTAAGCTAAATTTTATGTATATATAATATAGTCCGAAACCCACGGACAATAACCTTTTGTCTCTAGCAACGTGTTTCTACATAATTATCAGGTTAACCGAATACAATATAAAAATGTTACTTTGTGTCAGTAAATATACCTCGTGTCTATTTATTTGCAGTGCTATATAACTGCCTGATAATATTGTTCACGTTGTTAATTTCTGCTTTGTTTTAGCCTTATAATTCCTTTTTGTCCTATGAAGTTGCACAGAGTCTTTTCTTTTTAAACGCTCTAAAAATTAATCCCGGTGTTAATTTGCTATATTTTAGTTTAGTACGTCCGTCAGTTTATTTGTAGTGTGCTCCTTAATCAATCAGTATTAACTCCAGGCGTGTGCCGGTGATCGCCACCTCCAGAACAGCCGACTGTCGCTTCACAACACACGCTCTTTGCACTGAAGGATTTTGTACCATGTGGAAAGTCAGCACTGGAGAGCGAATCTCACGCCACTGATTGTGGGAGCAGAAAGGAAAAGAGAGTGTTACTTGCGTTTTGTTTTAAAAGACATTAGCAAGAGTAAAGGCCCCCTGCCCCTCCCCTTTGGTATTATATAACGCAGTGGAGCTGTGCATAAGACTCGCTGGGAGGCTGAGGGAGGCGACTGCAGGAATCCGAAACACGCATGCAGGCACTTGCGTGCTCGTCACGCCTCGACAGTTTATAAGGTCACATTATATCGGATTCCGTATCATCATTAGACCTCACTTCACTAAGAACAGGACAGTCAGGGGTGGAATGGCTTAGGGTCCTCACGTGGCTGTACAACGTGGTCCTTCACGTGACGGAAGATCTCGAGCTGAGGACGTTGATGTACAGGTTGCTGAGCGGGACGACGAAACAGCAGACTGGAGAAAACTGCACGTGGAGGAGCTTCGTGATTTGTACTGCTAGATGTTATACGGTGGATGAGATAGGTGGACATATAGCACGTATGGGAAAGAAGAGTTATTCATGCAGGGATTGGGTGGACGGAGAACTGTAGGAAAGAAATCGCTGGGAAGAATTGTGCGTAGGTGTAAAAATGATATTAAAATGGAAGACGGGGAATGGATTAATCGAGCTGAGGATGGGGACAATTGGAGGGCTGTTGTGAATACGGTGATGAACTTTCGAGTTCCATAAAATGCGAAGAGTTTCTTGGCTAGCTGAGGAAGACGGTCCTCCGCGGGTGGAGTTGTTCCTATAAGTCTTGAAGCCGTCGCGGCGACAGAATTCAATGAAACTTACTCTGGCAGACAGCAGCGTCAAGATGTGAAGGTTTTCCGACGTTTCGGAGACTAACTCCGTTCCCATCTTCAGGGTGTGCTGATAGTTTGGTAGCACCAAACCCGATGACTGGTGTCCATATCTGCGCTGTGTGTATCTCCGTTCGACTAACAGTTGGACAGCTGTTCATCAGTTTTGGTGCTACCAAGCCACCAGCACACCCTGAAGACGGGGACGGAGTTAGTTTCCAAAACGTCGGAAAAACTTCACACCTTGACGCTGCTGTCTGTCCGAGAAACGTCCAATGGTTGTTGCTGTTAAAATACACTTTCTTTAACACGAGTAGTCGAACTGCAGATGTCGCACTTCGTTGAATTACGCATTTTTTCTTTGCAAAGTAATATTTTGTGTGCGATGAAGGCACACAGGGGCAGTAGACGTACAACTCCACTCATTGTTGATCTCAACACTACATAAAAATGGTCAGCTTTACTCCCCGGCCGCTTTACTCCCGATGAGTGCGCCCGTTCAGTACTCGGCTGTTGGTCCCCATACACGGTCTGGACGTTTCGGAGTTGAGACAAATCCCTTGCCCCTGTTCGGAATCACTGTCTGAGTCTGAGGCCGCTTAGTTTTCTTCCGACAACAGCAGAAGTGTTCTAGCAAGGGACGTTCCTAACTAGCTAAATACCACATCAGTTCAAATCTCTCAGCACTTTGTCCTCGCGCTGGGAGTTTTCGAGATGCTTAATGCAGTTTGTTTCCAGCTCCTTGTACAGCGTTATCTGATTTTTTCTTGCATCCTCCCAGAGTGTGTTTACTGCGCGGTACGAAACGAGTCTTTAAATACAATTCAGTTTCATATTAATCATTGAAGTTAAGCAAGGAATGATTTTTTTTTCGATTAAATCTGTTGGCAAGCAAAATGAGCCGCACAGCGAGCCTGAAGCATCTTGTCACATAATGTGAGCAGACACGTAATAGGTCTTTAAGTCCATTCGTCATCCCAATTCCCTTTCTTTTTTCTCTCTCACGGTTGCGTGATCCTGTTTCTCTTCTGCTAGCACCGACTCGCCTTTTCGGCCTTAATCCTGCAGAATCTCGGACCACCGATAATCTCACCCGCCGGCCTACACAATCCCTACTGTTCCTCGCTTCGCCTAGCCTAGCCGTCACCCCTTACTTGTGCTGGTCGTGACAGGGCGGTAATTAACACAGAACACGCGCCACGCTGTGAGGTGAGCAAGGAGACGCTGTCTTCAAGCCGACACGTCCACACCACTGCTAAGCAACATTCCCACACCCCCCACACCCCCTTTATGTCCAGTCTTACATGGTAATGACATCGAAAGAGGGGGCGCCCGTTGGTCACGAAAGAAAATAATCACATGTGAATTTAGAGGTATCACAGCGGTGTGGATGGGGAATGTGGCGTTGTAATCGGTTACCTGCGGTTCGAATGAAACGTCCGAGATGAATAAGAAAGAAGAATGAGGCTTGTTCTCGGACATCTGCACCCTTGACAACGAAACATTATGCTCCTTCGAAACGTCGGTAGCCCAGTATTCAGTGACGCGGCGTCGTGTCCCAGAACAGAATACTAAGTTGTCACAGTGCCACTTGTCTGGATTAACCGAGGGACTGTGCCACGTTAAGGGAAGAACATAGGCTGAGGGTTTTCGGGCATACGGTGCTGAGGGATGTATTGGGCCTCTGAGATAGAACGTATCAGGAGACTGGAGAAAATTACAATGTGAAGAACTTCATAGTTTGTGCTGATCAGCAATTATTGTTGGGGTAATGAAACCAGAGAGATTGCCTAATCGTGTGGCACGTGTGGGCAAGGAGGGAGATGTTTCGAGGGTTTTGGTGGGAAAAACCTTAAGGAAAGAGGGACTTGGAGAAGATGGGAAGGTGCGAAGGTTATGAATTTGGTGTTACATAAATAGAGCGGTAATACGTGGTGTGGATTTCTGTGACTGGGGTTAGGGTCAAAGAGCTGGCTGTTGTGAAGGCGGTGATGAACATTAGGGTGTCATGAAATGCCGACAATTCTGTGAATACGTAAGGAACTGTCAGCTTCCCAACAAGGACGCCGTTAGTTACTTATCATAACACCTCACGGTGCAGAAAATGTCGTGGACAGCTGGTAGTGGCTGAGCTGATAAAGAAATGACGCACATTATGCAACCCGGAGGACAAGCACTGTGTGCACAAGAGCCGCTCCGCACCGTTACACTCTACTGTTGAACCTGTAAAATCAAATTCCAGTCTGCACCAAAGTCTCCTCTTGCATTGTGTCTTTCAGAGCACATTTTTGTGCGTTTGTCATCTGCGCTGCTCACAGTGCATGGTCTTCCTTTCGGGATAATCTAGTAACATTTCTTTAAATAATTTCGTTACGAAACTCCTCATTACCTTCACCTGTCGGAATAGGATTATTACAAATTAAGTTTATGAAAATGTAGTCCTGTTATTACCGGTTGCTGTCACTCAGAATGCAGATGTCGTGTGCAGTTATCGCCCGCCAGCTGTGAACTGAACACTACGTGCAGTGAGGCTTTCAGCTGAAGGAATTTTGATATGTCATTTGATTTCTTTTATCAAATATGGCTACATGTTTCGGCTTCACATTAATTCATCTTACGGCGGCAGTAACATTCGTACACAGACGAAAATACATAACTGTATATATATGTAATTGAGTCCATCGTTCCTTCTAGGAACATGGGTTGTCTATGAGTCCTTTCCACTTCTGTCTATCGGCTGCTAAGAACCTTAGTTCATTCCAGCTTCTACCCGCTTCCTTCACTCGAGAGCATTGGTTCATCAACAGATAGTCAGTCCGGCTTTTCTTTCTCATAGACTTATTGAAAACAATGAGATTTCGGCGCAGGTAGGTTGTTAGCCTGCCTGACCCATCCTGATGGTGGGACTGCCACCTTCTTGGCATCAGGCTGCCCCTTCTACAAACACCTGGATGTCTATGGCATTTCCTCCACAGCAGTTGGTAAGGTTATCCCGCCTATACTCGGTCACCAGAGCCTCGTCTGTGTTAACAGGGTCCGCTAGTCGGAAGGTGAGGTTTGTGTTTGGGAAGGAGAGGTTATGGTAGCTCTCCAGGAGCGTCACATCACTTCCCCTTAGACCCCATATGTGTGTGTGTATATATATATATATATATATATGTCTTGATCTTGAGTAGTAATGGAGATCTAAATTTTACAAATAGTTTTAAAAATTACTGTCAGAATATTGTTAAAATTGGTAAAAGTCATTAAATTGTATTGAGGGAATGACGTAGACGTATTTATGATGGCTTAGTACGCATTTTGATGTTAAGAGATTAATCGTACTACTACCACCACTACTACTACTATTACTACTACTACTACCACCACCACCACCACTACTACTACTACTACTACTACTACTACTACCACCACCACCACTACTACTACTACTACCACCACTACCACTACTACTACTACTACTACTACTACTACTACTACTACTACCACCACCACTACTACAACTACTCAGTGGGTACGGTTGCTCTTCCTCGGCTGTAGGGCAGGACACACAGCTTTTCTTTTGCCTCACCTTCCAGTACAAGCTGCTAAGGATCAGCTTTTTAATAAATAGTTTTTGTTTCGCGCTTCATATATTCTTCTTGTAATGACGTCTCATCAAACACACAGGCTAAGACACCCGAGGTCTAAGGCGATTGTAATGAAGTGTAGTGTGGTGACGTCACAGCATCTGCTTGTAGAAACCGACGCACACTAGGAGAAGTAGCAGTTCGGCAGTTTCCTAGACCCCGATCAAATACTGGACCTCCCGAGCGCACAACATAGGTCTGTGTGTAGTGGGGCTTATATATCGGGCATAAAGTGTTTGCGGCTGGTAGTGGGCCGGAGAGTGGAAATGAAATACTGCTGGGAATAGAGCACGGCTTATGGTATGTCGTGGGTGTACAGTGGGACATGGGGAGACGCACGTAGTGAGGAATAGAGAAGGGCATTAGTGCAGTGTACTGAGGCATGTAATGGTGTGTAGAGAGTGTCTGTAATGATGGTCTCACAGAGTTCCTGTCAACACTAACACAAACTGTCGCTGTTAGCCGGCCCTCCTCACTGCAGCATGCAGATCTCTGTGCTGTTCGCTAATTGTCTGTTCATTGTTCAGTTGTCTGCATCACACTACGTGTGTGTTTAGGTTTCAATCTCATCCCCTTCTGCAAATGACAAAATTTTCGCATCCACTAAACAGTTATTTTATCCTACTCTATCTGTAAATATCCCCCCCCCCCCCCTCCC
>Ga0123352_10017197_pt1 | contig 11532 bp, 10 predicted proteins | sample TergutLab28metaG_FD_89700 | JGI IMG/M metagenome (GOLD analysis project Ga0123352, IMG submission 89700) | Labiotermes labralis P1 segment gut microbial communities from Petit-Saut dam, French Guiana - Lab288 P1 | ecosystem: Host-associated > Arthropoda: Insects > Digestive system > Gut ...
CATGATAAACCTATGCAGACTTAGTATATGCTCCGCAATTGGACTGTCGTTGGCTTTTGTGCCGCCGTAGCTTTCAACGAAACTCAAAAAAATGTGATTTTCAGGCGCGGCGTACTCGTCCTCCAAAAGCTCTTCGACAACCTCGCGCTTTAGCAGCTCAACTTCGCTTGTATCGGCGATTTTGAAGTGCGGGTCGGTGTCGGTCAGGTAGAAGTAGCGGCGGACAACGTATATGGCAAACGTATGTATCGTTGAAATGTGGGCGCGGTTAAGCAGGGATGCTTGCATTCGCAGGTTGTCGTCATTAGGGTTTTGGCGCAACTGTTTCGATAATGTTTCGCGCAGGCGTATGCGTATTTCAGCCGCTGCCGCATTTGCGAATGTCAGCACAAGAAGCCTGTCCACAGCAACAGGACGCTCCTTGTTTGTGATTATCCTCAAGATACGTTCAGTCAGTACGCTTGTCTTGCCCGAACCGGCGGCAGCCGCAACGAGCAGGTTCTTGTCAAGTGTGGTAATGGCCTTAATCTGGCTGGGTGTAGCGGTTTTGATGTCCATGTGCGCCTCCGTGCGAGATATTCATGGATGAATTATAATTCAATACGATAGAAAGCGCAAGTATGGTAAAGAGGAGATTGCGGCTCGGAGGCCGCAATGACGAAGACGGAGGTGTAGGGGCGAACCTTGTGTTCGCCCGATAACAGCCAATAGTCTATTTCCGATATAGGGTGAATAAAATGATGTAGGATTCGTTTTGTGGAGGTTGTCGTGAAAGTATACAGTTTCAGGAAGGAACAGTTGTTATTTGTGTTGTACGTTGTGGTTATCGCGGGCGCGTTGATTGCAGGGATGAGGACAGAGCATGTGGAGACATTTGCCATGCCTGTTGCGCGGAAGGTTGTTGTGATAGACCCCGGGCATGGCGGCTGGGACCCGGGTATGGTCGGCGGTGGAGATGTTTTGGAGAAAGACATAAACTTGCAGATAGCGGTGAAGCTGCAAACGCTGCTGGAGCAGGGCGGCGCGACGGTGCTTATGACACGCATTGAGGATGAGGCGTTGGGCAGGGGCAAGCAGAGCGACATGCGTGCGAGGAGTTCCCTCGCGGGTGCGTCGAGCGCGGATGTTGTTATCAGCATACATCAAAACTCGTATCCATCGGAGAATGTAAGAGGTACGCAAGTGTTCTTCTACGAAGGCTCGGAGCGCAGCAGGCGGCTTGCTGAACATATTCAGGCGGAGGTCAAGCACTTTTTAGGGCAGATAAACAACCGTGAAGCCAAGGCCGACAGCACATACTACATATTGCGGCAAACCAGCATACCCGCGGTTATTGTCGAATGCGGCTTTCTTTCAAGCTCGGCGGAGGCGCGTCTGCTTGTAGACGGCGAGTACCAAGAGCGCATGGCATGGGCAATCTACAAGGGCATTCTTGAATATTTCAATAGTGCAAATTAAGCAGTTTGTTGCATAAATATTCATAATTTGCATAAAAACTGAAAAATTTTGTATAAATATGTTGCAATTTGATTGTGTATGTGGTACACTGACCGAAGTGCAGTTATTGCGCTTTTTCTTTCTCCAAAGAAATGGGCAATAACAGCGATTAATTCAGGAAGGTGTGTTCTGCTATGAACGATAACCAAAATACTTACAAACCAAGTGGGAGTGAATTGGCAAGATTTATAATTCCATCCCTAATCGGTGCATTTTTATTCCTTGCGCCTATACCAACCGCAGATGCGTTCATTATACCGCTTGGTATAATTATCAATGTAATAACCGACGCATTCGGGCAGATTTACTTTACTACATATGCTCCGGAGACGGTAGCGGGCAGGTTTGGGCTGCACTATATCATAGGCTTTATTGCCATCAACATTGCATTCTTTGGCATGTTACTGGCGCATTTTGTGAAGCCTGAGTTCATCATGAGCAGACCAAGACTGTATGCGGCGTTCCATAGCTCGCCCATCTACTTCGTAAGTAAGATTATCGGTTTCGTGTTTGCATGGATGATTTTCTTAAACATTGGGCCTGATGCGGTTATCGCTTCTTGGACAGGCGATGTAATGATGGGGCTGATTGGCAGCTTGTCGGTTATCTTCCTTGTGCTGATACCCGGTATACCGCTCTTGACCGACTTTGGCCTCATGGAGTTTATCGGCATATTCATCAAAAAGTTTGTGCGTACGCTGTTCACTCTTCCCGGGCGTGCCTCGGTTGACCTTATAGCGTCGTGGTTCGGTTCTTCGGGCGCATCTATCATGATTACGCGCGACCAGCACGAGAAAGGCTTCTACACAGGCCGTGAGGCTGCCGTTGCGACCACCAACTTTGCGATTGTTTCCGTACCATTTACATTTGTTATTGCAAACCTGATAGGGTTGGCAGGATACTTCTTCACGTTCTACTTTATCATGTGCGTAACGGTTCTGTTCCTTGCTCTCCTCCTGCCGCGTGTATGGCCTCTGAAAAGTATACCTGACACGTACCTCGAAGGTGTTGGCAAGCAAATTGAAGAGGAAGTTCCCGCAAACGTATCTCAGTTTAACTGGGCTGTTGAATCGGCCTGCAAGAAAGCACAGAAAACTACAAGCAATGATGTAATATCATCTGCCGTGAACGGCTACTACAACATCTTCCTCGACCTTATGCCGATTTTCCTCGCTTGGGGTACTGTGGTACTGATGATTGCCGAGCTTACACCTTTCTTTGACATAATTTCGTACCCAATGGGAATGTATCTGAGTCTTCTGCAAGTTGAAGGAGCGTTTGCGTATGCTCCGGCGACACTTGTCGGTTTCTTCGATATGTACATCCCTGCGCTGCTTATCGGCTCTGCGCCGATAGAAACTCGTATGATACTTGGCGTTCTGTCGATTGTACAGGTTATCTACCTTGCAGAAACAGGCATACTGATTCTCAAGTCGAAAATTCCGCTTGGTATCGGCAAGTTGTTCGCTCTGTTCATGATGAGAACAATCATCGGATTACCGATTATCGTGTTGATGACTTCGTTGGTGTTTAATCCTTAATATGACCACCCGGCACTTCGTGCCATCTCTAACCACCCCGTCGGCTACGCCGCCACCCCTCCGAGGAGGGGAATTGGGATGTGTAAAAAACTCAGGGCATGCTTCTAAAGTTATTAGAGGCATGCCCTTTTGTGTTGTTTAAATTAGAACCGCAGCGACAGGCAGCTAAGTCCGCCGTCGATTTTGCAGAATTCCGATGTATCTACGATGATTACTTCGTAGCCGAGCTTGCGGATTGCAGCCTCGGTTTTGGGATAACCCGCCGGTACAAGTACCTTGCCGTTTACCCAAATGCAGTTCGCGCTGTAGACTTCGTTTTCGCTGACGACGATTTTGTTGAAGTCCTTGAAGACATCTTTCTCGATGAACTCACCGGCAACCAGCAGGTTGTTGTCTTCTAGGTACGATAGGCCTGTTTTCAGGTGCAGCACTTCGGTGAGGGTGACAACGCTGCCTGTGTGTCCGAAACGTTCAAGAATTTCGATAAATTGGCGGCAGCCCTCTGCGTTGGTGCGTTCAGATTCGCCGATGTAGAAGTGGTTGCCGACCATCATAACATCGCCGCCTTCCATAGTGCCGGGGGCTTCGATGTACGCGATTTGGTCGTCCGAGTAGAATTTCTTGATTGTATCCACCATAAATGATGATTCTTTTTGCCGTGTTGGCGCGCCCGGGTTGGAGATAATAGCGCATTTTGGCGTAAGTACGGCGGTGTCCTCTACGAAGCACGAATCGGGGAAGTCGTCCATGGCATCGAGCTTTGTAACGGCTACACCGCAGCTTTTCAATGCTTCTATGTAAGCGGCGTGCTGCTTGAGAGCCAGTTCATAATTTGGTTTGCCCATCTCAGGGTTGGAGGTAATACCGTCGCAGATGGATTTTCCGGGTGTTCTTACGATTACATTCTTGAACATGTTATTCATCCTTTCGGTTTTTGTAGTGGGTGTGTCATTAAGTTTGTAACGAAATTAGTATTTGCCATTATTTGAAGCCGTAACGAATTTAAGTTTTGTCATTCTGAGCCGTGGCGCCTACGGGGCAAAGGGCGCCCCTATGGCATTCGCAAAAGTGACCGAAGGTCAGTTTGCCAAAGGCAAACCGCTCTGGCGAAGAATCTTGACACTATTGCGATACTCGACCATTTACCGGAAGTGCGGAGAAAGAATTTGGGCTTGACAAGACCCTTCACTACGTTCAGGGTGACAGTCAAAATAAATTTCGTTACAATTCTATTGCCGTTGCGGGTTGTCGGAGCGACCTAATAGATAGTCTGTGCTGACATCAAAGTAGTCGGCAAGTTTGGTGATAATGTCAGAAGTGGGCTTGTTAGCCTCAAGCTCGTAATTTTGTATACCGCGTTCACTTAAACCAATAGCCTCTCCCAAACTCTTTTGCGAGAGACCTTTTGTTTTTCGTAACTCTTTCAATCTTTCTGAAAAATCGGGCATAAAACCACCTTAGAAAATAATTTCAAAAAACTATTGACACGCTATGGTGTGTGTAGCAATATAACATCAAGACACATCATAATGTGTCTAAACACATGATAATGTGTACATATCAAAACTAACATACTCTATCCTAAAAGTCAAGGAGGTCTCTTTTGTATGTGCAGTATTTTGGAAGAATTCGCTTACGGGAATATACCGCCGAAAAGGCAAAGTTTCACGCCTGATTCAATGTACGGACAGGCCGTGCGTTCTGTTTCCGCCAATGAAGAGAAACTACTAAACAAATCAGGCAGAGAAGAAAAGATTACATTTCAGAAATACGTTGATGCACAACGTGATTTGAATGAGCTTACGGCTGTAAGAAACCTTGCATGCGGCTATAAATTAGGCTTGCTGATGACTGCAGAAGCCTTTATTACGGGAGGCCAATTAATTGCAGGAGAAGAGTATGATGCTTCGGGTATGTGGTCGAAATAGATTTGTAACGAAATTGTAGTTAGTCTCGTCTTTGCGAGGAGCGAAGTGACGAAGCAATCCAGGAAAATGGTTGTTTTACAATACTTCTGGATTGCTTCACTACGTTCGCAATGACGAGCAAAAACAATTTCGTTATAACTTTAAATGATGTAATTGACGGATAGCTGTATGTCGTGTAGGTTGAAAACATTGTAATTTACACTTGCTAAAAAAGTTTAATTTGCTATAATGAGAGGACTGGCAGGAGTTATTATTTTGACTCGGCTGCAAAACAATGTTGAGTGGGCGGGTATAAAATCCGCCCCTACATATAATTAAGACGAAAGAAGGCGCGTAAAAATGCTGCTGTATGCAACTCTCACTTTATGGATAGTCAGTGCGTTGTTTATCCTGTTCGAGAGAAGGAATGTAAGGATAATTATTTACTCGGGGGTATTTGGGCTTATAGCCTCGATAGCCTTCTTGCTGCTTGGTTCGCCCGATGTTGCGATGGCAGAGGCGGCAATAAGTGTGTTTACCACGATATTTTTTGTTGTGTGTCTGGAGAAGTATTATAGTTTTGAGGCAGACATACACGAAAAAGAGACCGAGGAGAAAAAGATTAACTATTTCACAAGGTATGGGTTGCCGCTGATATTTACGGTGGGATTGGCAGGACTGTTTATCTACTTCATCCCGGACAATGTCGTGAATCCGTACCTGAAAGAACTATATCTCTCAAGGTTTGCGCAAGACGTCGGTGGGTTTAACCCAGTAACAGCGATATACCTGAGCTACAGAGTTTACGACACGTTATTCGAGGCACTTATACTGGTTATAGCTGTTGTTGCGGCGATACACATGTCAAGATTCAGCGACGACTATGTAAAAGACGGCAAGCACAGCGAAATGGAAGATTCCAGCATAGCTAAGCTGGCTATCCGCATAATCAGTCCTGTTATACTTGTGTTTGGAGTGTTTATCATCTTTAACGGGCATATATCGGCGGGCGGAGGTTTCCAAGGGGGGCTTATTATTGCGGCTTTCTTCGTAGCCAGGTACATGATATACGATGTTTACGATATCCCGATTGCGAAGGTTACACGCGCGGAGGAAATGGTATTCGTTGCGATTGCCCTTTTGGCGGCGGTAATTGTATTCCAAGGGTTGTTTGATATCACAGCTTCGACAGTTTATCAGAATATATATCTGCTTGTCATGAATACATTGATAGGCTTGAAAGTAGCGTGCGGATTTATCCTGCTGTTCTACAGATTTATTGCCATTGAGAGAAACGATATAGACAGGAGCAACATCGGCAAATCTGATTTCTAATAATGTTCACAAACAAGAATATTGGAAAATAAGTTGCTTGCAACTAATTTGAGAATGAGCTTGTTTGAAGGCTGCGCGTCGCGCAAGCGACAGGCATGGTCAGAATTTTCCACTACGTGGAAAACGCGCTACGCGCGCCCCGTTTCTTCGGGGTTCAGCATACGCTTATAAACATGTAATGGTTATAAGCGTGAACAGTAAGTTCTAAGATAGTAATCAGGCAGATTCTAAGGGTACTTAGGGCTAGACAGCTAGATAGTGTCTAAGTGTATTTAGGGGACGATAAAGATGTTAACTTATTTTGTTATAGCTCCGGTTTTGATAGCGGTGCTGTTGTACTTGTTTCACCTTAACAAGTCGGCCAGGATTGTGGCGGTTATTGCCCAAGCGGGGCTGACAGCGGGAGCATTTTGGTTGTTCTTAGGGACAAGGCAGGGCGAGATTTTCCTAAGCGTGGGGAACTATCACAGCGTGCTGGGCATATACCTGCGTGCGGACTTGCTCTCTGCGATGTTTGTCTTGCTGACAACGTTTATATTCCTGATTGCGGTTATATACAGCTTCAACGAGGATTACAGCCGCTTGTTTTGGTTCTTGATGTTTATTTGGCAAGGAGCAACGATAGGCATCTTTTTAACGGCGGATATGTTCAACATATTTGTGCTTACGGAAGTTGCCACGCTGGCTGTTGTGGTACTTATTATGTACACCTATTCCAAGCGAAATATGTACGACGGCATGATATACTTGTTCAGCAACGCGGTTGTAATACAATTCTTTGTGTTTGGGCTGGGATATGTTTACCGGCTTACCGGAACTATGGACATGTATCTGATGTCGGCACGGATCAACGAGTACCAATACAGTTACCTGATGTTGCCGTACGCAGCAATTATGACGTCTGTAGCGTTTAAGTGTGCGCTGGTGCCGCTGTTTGGCTGGCTGCCTAAAGCGCATGGCTCGCCTGCAGCACCTCCTGCCGTTTCGGCGATACTTTCGGGGTTGCACATAAAAGTGGGAATATATCTGTTCATCAGGTTTCAAGAACTGTTCCATCTGGTGTCGTCATCGCAATTCTTCCTGGTTGTCGGCATTATTACAGGCATTTTTGGGTTTATCATGGCGATGTCGCAGACAGATATAAAGCTGATACTCGCCTACCATACAGTTTCGCAAGTTGGGCTGATATTCACCGGTTTTAACATCTCGGAGCAGTATGTCTACGGCGGATACTACTCGTACTCGTTTGTGGGCGGGTTGTATCATACAATCAATCACGCGCTGTTCAAAGGCGGATTGTTCCTGAGTGCGGGCGTCATCTACAAGCTTTACGGCACGCGTGATGTGTACAAGATTCGCGGGCTGCTCAGAACTTATCCTGTGGTAGGCATCGCAACGATGCTGGCAATACTCGGGATAGTGGGCGCGCCGTTCTTCAACGGCAGCATATCAAAATACTTTATGGTGTCGGACGCGGGGGGCATCCTTAACGGGATACTAATATTCATGAGCCTCGGCACAATAATCTCGTTTGTGAAATATTCCGGCATGCTGTTCGGCAAAGCCGAAATAGAGGGAGAACCACAAAGAGCCTGCAGGCTGCAAGAAGCTGCAATTCTGATTATGGGCGTGATGTGCTTTATTACCGGCATATTCGGAGTCTGGACCATAGAGTTCTTGTTCAACACTCGTGTAGTGCTTGATTGGGCGGGATACTTAGAGAAAGTCGCTATATTCTTTGCAAGTTTGGGAGCAGGCTATCTTATCTATAAGTATTACGTGAAACAGAGCAAGCTGCTTAAACGCATCAGAGGTTTCGAGATGGGTTTCAGGAGCATGGTATTTTCGATAGGCCTGTTCTTTGCGGCAATACTGGTTGTTGTGGGAATTATCTACCAAGTGTAATAGTGTAATTCATTAAATAGATGAAAGGAAGCAGATTATGAGAATCGAACCCGTTGAGATTTTTGCAGTAGTGATGTTTTTTATAGCTTTTTACGGGCTTATCACAAGCAGGAACATTTTGAAGTCGGTAGTTTTTGTTGTTATAATGGAAGTTGCGGCTATTATGTTCTTCTTGGGCATTGGCTACAGAGCAGGAATAAGGGCTCCGATAGGGCCAAATATAGAAGGGCTTGACATTGGGCAGTATGTGTATGTTGCCGACCCATTTCCGCAGGCACTTATGATAACGGCAATTGTTATCGGTCTTTCTGTAACTACGGTAATGCTTGTTATGACAATTACCATGATACGCGAGTACGAAACCACAGACTGGGATACAATTAAGGCGCGAGCTAAAGCCAAAAGTCTAAACAACTAGGAGACACACATGTTCACTAATTTTGATATTGCACCATATATGCTTCTCACGTATTTTGTTGTAGTTCCGATATTGGTTGCGGTGCTTTTATACTTATTCCACCTTAACAGGTCGGCCAGGGTTGTGGCGGTGCTGGTTCAAGCAAGCCTGACTGCGGCGGCTTACTGGCTTTTTACCATGACACGGCAAGGCGAGGTATTTCTCAGCGTAGGAAACTTCCATAGTATTTTGGGGATATACTTGCGGGCGGATTTGCTTTCGGCGGTATTTATCCTGCTTACAACGCTGACATTTCTTATCGCGGCTATCTACAGCTTTAATTCAGACCACGGGCGTTTGTTCTGGTTCTTGATGTTTATCTGGCAGGGCGCGTTGATAGGTATCTTCCTGACTCTCGACTTGTTCAATATCTTTGTGCTTGTGGAAGTTGCGACGATAGTCGTTGTCGTGCTTATTATGTACAACCGCGAGAACCGCAATATGTACGACGGCATGATTTACTTCCTGATTAACGTTGTTGTCATCCAGCTCTACATGTTTGGTATGGGATACATATACCGTCTGGCAGGTACGATGGATATGCAAAGAGCGGGCGAGGTTATTGCCGCGTCAGACCCGAGTTACTCTATGCTGCCGTATGCTGCTCTCATGACGTTTATCGCCCTAAAATGCGCCTTAGTGCCGCTGTTTGGCTGGCTTCCCAAGGCGCACGGCTCACCTGCTGCACCTGCTGCGGTCTCGGCTATACTTTCGGGTGTACATATCAAGTCGGGCGTATACATGTTTATACGTTTCCAAGAAATGTTCGAACCGGTAGCTTCAAGCAATTTCTTCTTGGCACTCGGCGTTATAACCGCGATAGTTGGCGTAGTGCTGGCAATCGCTCAGACGGACATAAAGCTGATACTTGCATACAGCACGGTTTCGCAGGTAGGTTTGATATTCGCGGGGCTTAGTATCTCACAGGAATACACATATGGCGGATACTCGTACTCATTCTTAGGTGGGATGTACCACGCCGTTAACCACGCCGTGTTTAAGGGTGCGTTGTTCCTAAGTGCCGGTACAATCTCGAAACTTTACGGAACGCGGGATGTGTTCAAGATTCGCGGTGTTCTGAAGGAATATCCGGTGGTTGGTGCGGCAACCTTGATGGCCATACTCGGCATTATGGGAGCGCCGTTCTTCAACGGAAGTATCTCAAAATACTTTATGGTATCAGGCGCGAGCAGCTTCATAAACGGCGTAATGATTTTCATGAGCCTAGGCACAATTATCGCGTTCATAAAATATTCGACCATACTGTTCGGCAAGGCCGATATACAAGGCAAACGCTACGAAGTTGACAGCTTGCAGGAAGTAGCCATTCTATTTATGGGCGTACTGTGCTTCATTACAGGTATATTCGGCGTATGGACTATCGAATTCCTGTTCGACACCCGCGTAACTATAGATTTCTGGGGCTACGTCGAAAAAGCTGCCATATTCTTTGCAAGCGTAGGTGTTGGGTACTTGATCTACAAATACTACGTCAACACAAGCGAGTTCCTCAAGCGCATTAAACACTTCGACCTCGGCCTTCGCGGCATGGTGGTTTCGATAGGCTTGGTCTTCGCGGCGGTGCTGATTGCCGTTGGAGTGTTGTAAATTTACAGTAATCGGTCGCCATATATGGCAACCCTACATGGGGCGATCGTCTCGGTCGTCTGTTTACGTCATTCAGAGTTGTATCGAAATTACCGCTCGCTGTCACCCTGAGCCTTGGGACTTTCGCTGTGCGAAAGCGGTACTTGTACCGGTTTGCCGCAGACAAACTGCTTGGGCGAAGGGTCTTGTCTTTAAAAAGAAAGATTCTTCGCCAAAGGCTCAGAATGACAAATTGCGGTATGAGAAACTCCACGTCATTGTATGGCGTTTTCGCTTCGCGAAAATGGGCTCTGCCCGGTTTGCCGCAGGCAAACCGCTTAACTTGACCCGCAATCCCATCAGTTGGGCTGGATTATACTGATTTTCGTGCGTAGGGGCGATTATCAATCGCCCGTGCTTTTCACTATGTAGCGGAATGGAGGTAACAACATGAGCGAACCTTATGAAAATCTTGAAATCCAACCGGTAGAATCAACGGAGCTGCCAAAGCGTAATGTGTTTTCATGGAAGTGCGAAAAGGGCTTTTTTGTCGGATTTATCTGTACGGTGGTCATTTCAATACTGCTTTTTGTGACGTTTTGGCTTGGCTTGACTACCATTGCTTCGCCATTGTTGGTTTGGGTTGTTGTTACTTTGCTAAGTTATATTATTTTGTTTGCTGGGATGAAAATAGGCGGAATATTTGCTGGTCTTGCAGGTGGTATGCTTTATCAAATCTTATTCTTTTCATTTGTGGTGCGTACGATGGTTGTACCAGGCATGGAAATTCATATGTCGGTGATGTTATTCAGAATTCTACATGACGTTATCCTTGATATACAGGCGTGGATGCAGTTTCCTCTGCGAATATTGTTGATGGGTGCTGCTTTACGCTTCGCGGGTCAAAGAGGATGGTTTGACGGTAAAAATTTTGTAGTGCATATTTGTAGTGCGGTAATTGTGATTATAATTGTTAATTTCGGATTCGATAGCATAATATGGGGAGTTTCTGTTGGTGGAGCCAATTATATTCCGAGTATTGTTCAAAGTGTTGGTGGCATTATAGGGTATTGGGCGGGAAAACGTATTTTAGAGCGAATTGAAGCGAGGTTTGGTCTGCAAAATGAGTTATGATTATGATGTTATAATAGTAGGAGCGGGGCATGCCGGTTGTGAGGCCGCGCTTGCGTGTGCGCGAATTGGGTTGGAGACTGCGGTGTTTGCGCTGAATTTGGATTCTGTGGCACAGTTGCCGTGTAATCCGTCAATCGGCGGGACGTCGAAGGGGCATTTGGTGCGCGAG
>Ga0123352_10017198_pt1 | contig 11532 bp, 9 predicted proteins | sample TergutLab28metaG_FD_89700 | JGI IMG/M metagenome (GOLD analysis project Ga0123352, IMG submission 89700) | Labiotermes labralis P1 segment gut microbial communities from Petit-Saut dam, French Guiana - Lab288 P1 | ecosystem: Host-associated > Arthropoda: Insects > Digestive system > Gut ...
CACCCATCTACGCCTAGGTCTCCCCAGTGGTCTCTTTCCCTCCAGTTTCCCCAGCAAGACCCTATACACCCCCCTCTCCTCACCCATACGCGCCACATGCCCAGCCCATCTCATTCTTCTCGATTTTATCACCATCACAATATTGTCGGGATCATAACAAAAGGCGAAATTGTACATTTTAAAACCCACTTACCCGCGGAAAAATTCAAACGCTAGTTTTCAGCAGTAATGCAACTGACCTTCAGCAGCTGCATATTTTCGTGTCATGTTTTAAACTCAAAGGGGTTGACAGGCAACTTCCAAAGCTAGAATTGACTGACAGAGCTGATTTAACCTTTCAGCGGCTAAGCGGAAGGTGGCCTTCCCTGTCATTACCCCACCACAGAGTTGCAGTCCGAGGGAAGCTTATGTTAGACGTCAGGTTAGTCTTTCTCTGGCATTCACGGCCTGTTCTATGGTAGACTCCACTTTACCTTTACCTTTTATAATTCTGTAAAATTATGTGCGTACGTATAAATGGCTACAAGCCCACCTCACTAATAAATAATACTAAATTTATTAGTGCTAGTTCTACAGGGGTGCTGGTAAGTCCTTAGCCCGACCAGGAAGAAAACAAGCTAATGTTTCTGTCAGAATGGGGTAAATTTCCTTCCGCGCCTTGCCTCGGCAGGAAAAGAAACTTGATGACAGCTCGCGTCTCGAATTTGTTGAAATCGCGCGTGTCTCTGACATGCTTCCGAGCTTGTTTTCTTCGTGGTTGGGCTAATGACTTATCAGCACCCGAGTATTTCTGTTCTCGGCTGCCCTGAAATAATTTTTCTCAGTTGTTTAAAAAAGTGACTGAAGGAAGAAAGTGATTTAAAACGCAAACTCTTCTGCTAACCCCCTCTCTTGCCCACTGCTCAGAATTATTTTCAACACGTTATTCCCAGCTATACAGTCTACGTACATGAAACAGGATCGTCATGGCACTCATAGGTCCAAGACTACACATGATTAACACGATATAGTATAATTAAACACTTTATTATCCAACTAATGTACAATATGTAATATGTAGGTACAATTAAATTATAAAATATTTAAAAATGTTCCAACATGTTTCGGATCACAGAGGATACATCATCAGGGAGACATGTACAGTACTTGGCTAAAAATTACAAGAATGATTCTATCATGTCCGTTGATATGGACAAGGTCGGGGTTATGGCAGCATATTGTGACTTGTTGTGCATGTGTGTAGTTCACTGTGTAAGGAGTGCCTTCATAAACAATGAACTACACACACGTACAACAGGTCACAATATGCTGCCAAAACACCGACCTTGTCCATATCAACGAAAATGATAGAATCATTCTTGTAATTTTTAGCCAAAAACTGTACAAGGCTCCCTGATGATGGATCCTCTGTCATCCGAAACATGTTGGAGCCCTTTTAAATATTTTATAATTTCAATTGTATCTACATATTATATGTTGTGCATTAGCTGGATTTAATTATCACTGATGCATGGTGCAAACATGAAGAACGATGTAGCATAATTTGGCAGCAGGAATTATGTTCACTACAAAACATACAAATTTTATGATTTAGGCTTAAAAGAAAATACCTGTAATAACGTTGGACAAATATTTATGACCTGTAATAACACGTTGCACAAATATTTATGACCTGTAATAACGTTGGACAAATATTTATGGCCTGTAATAACGTTGGACAAATATTTATGACCTGTAATAACGTTGGACAAATATTTATGACCTGTAATACCACGTTGCACAAATATTTATGACCTGTAATAACGTTGGACAAATATTTATGGACTGTAATAACGTTGGACAAATATTTATGACCTGCAATAACACGTTGGACAAATATTTATGACCTGCAATAACACGTTGGACAAATATTTATGACATGTAATAACGTTGGACAAATATTTATGACCTGTAATAACGTTGGACAAATACTTATGACTTGTAATAACGTTGGGAAAATATTTATGACCTGTAATAACACGTTGGACAAATATTTATGACCTGTAATAAAGTTGGACAAATATTTATGACCTGTAATAACGTTGGGCAAATATTTATGACCTGTAATAACGTTGGGCAAATATTTACGACCGAGCAAGAAATAAAGACCGACATATGAAAGGTAACAATCTGAAGGACAATGAAGCATGTGAAGAGTTTGCTAAACAAAGGAGTGAAATGTAAAACCCGCACAATGTCCTTAAGATAATATACGAATGGTTTTTGTAATACAGATGAAACTCTTTCTCTTGAAGTAGGATAATCATAATCAACATCAACATCGTGAAGGTTTAGGCTGATCAGTTAACTCCGTTTCCAAAAATAAGATCTTGCCGTTTTCATAGAGCAATGAAAAATATTACAATTCCCTTCATTTTAAAACTTGTGAAATGAAAATTTTATGACCGTAATTGTTAAATAATATCCATAAATTTAAAGATTAAGATGTACGGAACTATAATTTTGTCTGTTGTTTTGTATGGGTGTGAAACTTGGTCGCTCACATTGAGGGAGGAACGTAGGCGGAGGGTGTCTTAGAATAGGGCGTTGAGGAGAATATTTGGGCCTAAGAGGGACGAGGTAACGGGGATTGGAGAAAACTACATAATGAGGAGCTTAACGATCTGTACTCCTCACCCAATACTGTTCGGATGATAATCGAGAGACTGAGATGGGCGGGGCATGTAGCGCGTATGGGGGAGAGTAGAGACTTATACAGGGTTTGGTGGGGAAACTTGAGGAGAAGAGACCACTGGGGAGACCCAGGCGTGGATGGGAGGATAACATTAAGAGGTATTTTCAGGGAGTGGGATTTGGGGTTATGGACTATTTCGAGCTGGCTCATTATAAGGACAGGTGGCGGGCACTTGTGAATGCGGTAATGAACTTTCGGGTTCCATAAAATGCGGGGAATTTCTTGACTAGCTGCAAACCAGTTAGCTGCTCAAGAGGGACTCTTCTCCATGGAGTAAGTAAGTAAGTAGGTAAGTAAGTAAGTAACTAAGTGAGTAAGTGAGTGAGTGAGTGAGTGGGTGGGTGGGTGAGTGAGTGATTGAGTGAGTAAGTAAGTAAGTAAGTAAGTAAGAGTGAGTAAGTAATTGTTAGATGTGATTTCTTTATCACATTCCAAAACATCCAACAGATAAGCCCTGAACTTGCGAATTCGTCTGTACCCAGCCACAGTGCACATAAAACGTGCAATACGTGTGTTTGTACAGTTCTGTTCCGCATATCCAAATTCACGTTCTCTTGAAGAAAGGAACAATAATTTAAATACTGCTTACATAAATCGTTGAAAGAGGGTGAAATTATACAGAAATTCACCCTCTCATTCTCACTACACTTTATCCAAACTACAGTCGAATTCGGTTATAACGTCATGAAGGGCACTGAATACTTCGTACCATTATCAACGAGTGTCTTTACAACCGAGCAGTATGTTGCAGTGGTTAAAAGTAAGAGATTATTTGGTATCACAAGATATCTGATGTTATAGACGAGGTGTCGCATTAACCGGTGTCGTTATAACCGGGTCCGGTCTATGTTTTTTTTTTTTAATGAACGTAAAGCGTCTGCAGGGTCAAGCTGAACGATCTCCTTACGTAGTCTGTGTTAACTGGGCTTGGGTCTGTACCTCCAGAGCATCAAGTGTCTGCACGGCTTGGTGCTTAGTTTAAGCAATGGGACAACTTTTGTTCACGTTTATGTTCATGAAGAAACTTAGTTATTATGAGGTAAAGCCACTGCATTCTAGCCTCTAGATTACTAAGCAGAATAACATGTTAAAGCAGGTGATTTGTGCTTTGTAATTATACAGCAGTGGGGTAGTTCTGGTTGAATCTTACAGAGAAAATGTATTTGGTAGTTGCAGTACAAGACTGAGAGTCTAGAGCTTCAAATGAGATCTGCTGGTATTGTCTCTGTAAGGACTTCATACTTACTTACTTACTTACTCCATGGAGCAGAGTCCTTCTTGAGAAGCTAACTGGTTTGCAGCTAGTCAAGAAATTCCCCACATTTTATGGAACCCGAAGGTTCATTATCGCATTCACAAGTGCCCGCCACCTGTCCCTATCCTGAGCCACATCGATCCGGTCCATAACCTTGCATCCCACTTCTTGAATACCCGTCTTAATATTATCATCCCATCTACGCCTGGGTCTTCCAGTTGGTCTCCTTTCCTCAGATTTCCCCACCAAAAACCTGTATACACATCTACTTTCCTCCATTCGTGCTACATGCCCGCCCATCTCATTCTTCTTGATTATCACACGAAACATTTTGGGTGAGGAGTACAGATCATTAAGCTCCTCATTATGTACTTACCTCCAGTCCCCTGTTAACCCGTCCCTCTTAGGTCCAAATATTCTCCTCAGCATCCTATTCTCAAACACCCCCAGCCGACGTTCCTCCCTCAATGTGAGCGACCAAGTTTCACAAAACAATAGGCAAAATTATAGCTCTGTATATTTTAATCTTCAAATTTTTGGATAGCCAGCTGGAAGGCAAAAGATTCTGCACCGAATTACAGCCAGTATTCTCTGACTTCAATCTACTCTTGGAATAAAATCTTGATTTGTTAAGGTTGTTCCCAAATATTTGAACTCTTCCACCCTTTAAAAGGATCCGTTATCATTCTTCATACTGTGACTTTACCGTGCATTCTGACGTCGAGACTTGACCATGTACTAGTTTTATCAGCATTCACTTCTAAACCTTTCTCCTTACTACCCACCAATAAAGCTTTCACGTTTTTCTTTACAGTAGGTACGCCACCCCCAATATATTATCATCAGCAGCATATATCAAAAGCTTATGTGTACCATTTAATGTCAATCCATCCTGGTTTACCTGAACCCTCCTTACGGCATACTCTAAAGCAAAGTCGAAAAGCAATGGCGATAAAGCATCTCCTTGTTTCAAACCATTCTTAAAAGGAAACATACAAATGTTTGCCTACTCGGATTCTGCTATAGGATTCATTCAGACACATTTTTACTAACTTTCAGTTTTCATGCAGATACCAGACTCAATGAGAATTCTCTGTAAGATCATTGTAACAAAATATGCTGAGGGCCTTACTATACAACTGCATGAAATTCGAAGTGCCCATTTCATAATTCTACTGGTACAGGGTTGTAAGAAAGCAGAGTTTACGAGAATCCGAGATGTGAATGAGGATATGATGGACAGAAGTCTGAGTACGACAGGGAGATACGGACAAGAGCCTAAGAAAATGTGTAGAAAATAGTGAAAGAACAGAACAGACGTTGTTAAAGCAGCTGGTATGAAACAGACTGATGATGATGATGATGATAATTTAATTACAGTGGCTCAAACGGTAAGTAGCTAAGCTACAGGCTACAGAACCTAGAAGTCGTCAATAGATTTCCAGGAAAATCAATACTTTTTCTTTCCTTCATATCGTCCCAAGCACTTCTGAAGCCCACAAGGTCGAATTCGATAGACGTCGGAAGTGCTTTTCAGGATGGTTAAGGAGCTCAAGGCGCAATGCTCATCACCCACGTCCATCTAATGTTCAGACACAGAAAACATGGTGCCATTCCATCATTCTACGATACCACTGTACGGCATGTTTTTTAATTAGAGAAGAGACACGTGGTGGTACAGTTGGTTGAGGCATTGCGCTACAAACCGAAAGGTCCCGGGTTCAATTCCCGATGGTGTCATAGGAATTTTTCATTGACATAACCCTTCCGTCCGCACTATGTCCCTGGGGTCGACTCAAACTCTAAAAGAAATGAGTACTAGGGGTTTAAAGGTGGCCGGTGCGTAGGGCTGAAAACGTCACCACCTTCACGTGCCGATGGTCATGAAATCCGCAAGCTTCAATCCCCTAGAACCTTCAGGGCCTGTCCAGGGCTGTACAGGGATTGCTTTACCTTTACTTTTACAACTGTATCTTCAGCAGCAGAAGCAGCATTAGTACTGTACTAGCATTAATGGCACGTGGTATCCATAAGTGTTCCCGTTACAGGGCCGTTGTGGCCCAGAGGGTGAGTAGAGGTATAGCTCTACTCTTTCATGACCGCGGTACTAGAAGGGGGTGAGTGGTCAGCAGCACGCCCCGGCCGCACTTTACCCCCGGTAAAGACCCGGTACTCATTTTACAGGAGGCTGGGTGGGCCCCAGGGCCGGTCTGGACGGGCGGAAAATCTCGTCTCCACCGGGATTCGATCCCGGACCGTCCATCCAATTGTCAGTCGCTATACAGACTGAGCCACCGGGCCCACACTTGGTATCCATAGTAAAATAAAATTTAATTACATAAAACAACGGATTTACTTCAAATATGGTAGAAATAGACACAGTAAATTTTATGCAGATTGTCGCGTACTTAAATGATGCAACAGAAGGTTCGTAGGCTGACTTACAAGGCCACGCCTTGAAATTGTTTTCTGTCCATCCTGAGGTTAGGTCATTAGGAAAATGCGCTTCTAAAAACCCATGCCAAAATTTTTATTTCGTATTACGTGGCCAAATAAAGACCTATCCTGTTTAAGTAAATTACCAACAGTGTACGAAGAGGGTAAATTTGCAGTAATGAAACCGTAATACTGCAAGACCAAAGTAGTGGTTGGCTTTATGTCAGACTTATGACCAGGGGCTGGTTACTGCTAATAGAGGGTAGACCACGCCAGAGCGACGCTGCGAAGGTACACACACTGTTCGTAATGAGACTAACCACGTTCATGTCGACGGTACGTATGAAGCTAATTAGGCATGTTCTGATAGCTTTATGTCGGAACAAATAAAGATATTTGTACCTTCGTTACAGTTCCCAAAACGAAGAGCTACGCACATCAGTTTATGCACATGGTGTGCAGTACACAAGAAGGAAATGGCTGCCGACACAAATATCTTTCTTGCTCAATTTTATGTTTTGTTGACCGTGCATTCCTGTACAATCTTTTTAAAATGAAGCCAAATAGGTGCACACACTTCTTAGTATATTTATTTCAACTTCTGTACATGTTTTGGGTAACTATGTGCCCGTCATCAGGAGAACTTACTGTGTACCTATGCGACCAGTCTCATCCTAACCAGCAGACCAGACAGCCACCCATACACAGTGAAAAATACCAGTGTTCCATAGATACAGTAAGTTCTCCTGATGATGGACATAGAGTTGTCCGAAACATGTAGAGAAATTGAAATAAATATACTAAGAATTAGTGTGCACGTGTTTGTCTTCCTTTGAAGCAGATGAAACAGATCTTTCTTACTCCATCCACCACTCAGACATCTATTAGGATCTGAACACTTCAGAGGTACCTTCAATGCATCCAATACCACAACGTTGAATGGCAGAAGTATAAGTGAATTGAAAACTTGTAAAAATTTGGGAAGAAGGCTTCTTTGTCTAAGCTGAGATACTGTCCCACTACTGTCACAAAGTAACTGCGGAAAACCACAATTTCAATAACTCATTATGGTCTTCACCAGGGATTTCCATACTACACCCACCGTACCGCAAGGTACTGTCCCGTATACTATTACATTATGAAATTTACTGGTACCATCACCTTCAGACAAAGCTACGTATTCGGCGTACAGTCACAACAACAAAAAAGACACAAAAAACTGTAAAACTCATTTTGCCTGTTGACAATCAAACTTATTTTAAATGTGAATGAAGTCTTAAGACTTGTCTTCCTGTATTTTACCTCAATATCCAGGATATACATTTTACAAAATAGTAATTTTAAGCGTTGTTTTGTGTGAGTGTGACACTTGGTTCTTCATAGTTAGGGCAGCACACATATTGAGCGTGTTAGCGGGGTGCTGAGGGGAAAATTCGGATCTGAAAGTCAGCGACAGACGAGAGTTACCGGCGTCAACAGGAGCTTAAAAATTTATCAGCATTACGCATTATCAGAATTATCAAGTGAATGAGACCGGCAAGAGCGAAGCACGTAAAACGGAACGAAAAGATACGAAATTCAAACACTTTGACAATCCGGAATGGAATAGACCGTTAGAAGCATGGAGATGTTGCTCGAAGGCAAATAGTAAATTGGATCATTCAGTAAAAGCTGTAGGGATGTGGAGTGGATTCATTTGCCTCAGAACAGACCATTAACTGGCAATTGCAGGGAGTGCAATGAATACGCAGTTTACATGAATGTTTGTTCATTTCAAGATGACATAAACGACTAAGTGTTAAACAACTCTGTTACTAAGACCTAGCTAGTTGCAGCGTACTCTTTTCGGCCACAAATTATACCCACTTCAGTTCAGTGACACCAGCTTGGAGAGGCATAAACTGGTATCTCTATTCCGTCATTTTCGCAGGAATGTTTAACGTTGCACTGTTCCACACGCAAACCAACGGTGCACGCACTGGTACAAAGATCTAGCTAGTATCTAGTAGCTAGTAGCCACAAATTATGCCCTCTTCAGTTCAGTGACACCAGCTTGGACAGGCATAAACTGCCATCTCTATTCCATCAGTTTCGCAGGAATGTTTAACGTTGCACTGTTCTACATACAAACCAACGGTGCACGCTCTGGTACAAAGATCTAGTTAGTTGCAGCATACTCTTTTCGGCCACAAATTATACCCACTTCAATTCAGTGACACCAGCTTGGAGGCATAAACTGGCACCTCTATTCCGTCAGTTTCGCAGGAATGTTTAACGTTGCACTGTTCCACACGCAAACCAACGGTGCACGCTCTGGTACAAAGATCTAGCTAGTAGTCACAAATTATACCCTATTCAGTTCAGTGACACCAGCTTGGAGAGGCATAAACTGGCACCTCTATTCCGTCAGTTTCGCAGGAATGTTTAACGTCGCACTGTTCTACATACAAACCAACGGTGCACGCTGTAATCTCACCGCCTTTCTCGCACACTGTGGGAGCGCCCCTAATCCCACCGTTTGCTCATTTGTAATTTGGAGTCTGAGCTACAGGCAGTAACAGAGAACAAAAAGCTAGATACAGAGTATAGCCAGGAGCATTAGAAAGTTAACAACAGTGCGGCATAGCTGTCAGCCATGGCAATTTTATCATCGACCAGGAAAACTGAACGTGGCTGGAATTCGAAAGAAAGAAGACAGTGCATAGGGACGTATGCGTCTTCTGAGGCTAACACGCAGTCAAGTTCAAGCAATCCGTCTAAGCACACAGACATGTAATTAAAGTGTTTCTTAGTCTGTGATGGATAAGCTACATGTTTTAAGAACAAATGCTTCATATTGTCATTTACGCTTCTCTATAAACAATTTCGTCACTTTTGACGTTTTGCTGACCGTGCTGCAGCTCAGTATATTTATCTCAGTATTTAACCAACTTGATGCACAAAATTTGTTTCACAATGATTTTATTTTATGCCTCTACATGTTTCGAGGACATGTGCACATCATCAGGAGGTCAAAATTGCATTACACAGCCTCTGGTATCATCATACCTATAGGTATGATGATACCAGAGGCTGTGTAATGCAATTTTCACCTCCTGATGATGTGCACATGTGCTCGAAACACGTAGAGGCATGAAATAAAACTGATTGTGAAACAAATTTTGTGCATCAAGTTGGTTAAATACTGAGATACATTTCGTCACTGTTTAGCAACTTAATTTTTATTCCTTCTCCTTAAGGTAAAGGTAAAGATAAAGGAAAAGATAAAGGTAAAGCAATCCCATTACAGTTTCTTTTTTGACAGAGGCCATCCCGTTACGTAATAACAAAATTATATAATGTAATATATTTCGTCAATACACAACTATATATCAGCGTAGTGATTTTATATACTCAGATTACATTATGGCAACATGTTTCGACCGTAAGACGCTCATCGTAAGACCAATAAAGAACTTTTTTTAAGATACAACAAAGTGAGCATTCAATGGGATCCCATTTCGTCTACAGCAAAAGTTAAAACAGCATATGATGAAACTCTTATTGGAAACTAAAACATTAAAACAGAATGGTAAGTAAAAGTATACTAATCTCAGTCAAACTACTGTATTGTTGAGGGCATCTATGTGGTTACTAATTCATTGGGTATTGTATCTATCCAACCATTAACCAAGTGAAGGTCATTACAGGCCTTTACAGACCCTGAGGGTTCCAGGAGAATGAGACTCCCAGATTTCAAGACAATCGGCACACGAAAGTGGAAAGCTTGTCAGCCCTAAGCACCGACCGCCTTTACCCCCAGGAAATATACCTGGTACTCATCTATATTAGAGGCTGGGTCAAGCGCAGTGCCATAATGAGGCCGGAAAGAATATATCAATGAAAAATCCCAACGAAACCTTCCGGAATCGAACCAGCGACCTTCCAGCCTTTAGCGCAGTGCCTCAACCAACTGTGCCACCGCGTGCCCCCCCCCTCCTTAAGTTACTGTACAATATATGAAAGGCAAAGTTGTACCTGAGTTCGATTAATCACGTCATAAAAAAGCGAGGGTAATGGAGGTATTGTTCCTCACATTCTTAACCTAGGCACAAAATGGGAATATAGCTGTCACTTTCACGCTTCGAGATTGTTATCGTCTGCAACAGAGCCCCGGGTCCCCACTGGATAGGAAGCTGGCTGGGACCTAGGGCCGGTCCGAATGTAAAGAGGTAAGATGTATCCTACGATACTGCTTGGAATCCAAAGTCGGTTCTTTCGTCATCCAGCCAGTAGCCTGATCAGGACAGTACCTGAGCAACCTCACTTCTTCTATGAAAGTATAAGAAGAGCAGAAATTATTCTGGAGGGGGTGAGGGGGTGGGGGAGCGAACAGTAAATATTTAGATGAAATTACGCGCGTTCTCCCATTCTTATAAATGAGAAGGCTTTATACTGCAGTAAAGAAGCCAACAAACCAGTTGAACTTAAATGAATATAAACGTATAAAGGCGCGCAAATTAGGAGTAGCAACTTTGAAAGAACGAGTTCTCGACTTCCGACGGAGACACCAACCAACTCATCCCCGAACTGGTTAACGTAAGGCGCGGTACGAACAATGTTGAGAGCTTTCGTTTCTTTTGTCACAACGTGACAAACAAATACACACACTTATTTATAACCACAAAAATCGTTAATATACATAAACCAAATATGTTTCGTGCCCTACTGACCCATCATCAGGGACTGCATGTGCACGGATTGGAAAATAATTGAAGAATAAAAAAACAACTAGATGTCAGTTGCTATATTTACTTTACTTCTTAGATGTTCAACGTGTTTCGGGCATTAATATGTCCATCTTCAGGAGTTTGTGACTATGATGTTGAACCTCCACATTGGCTGTTTCGTTCTTGGTTTGCTGTGTGTTGGAGTTAGGGTGCGGTTTGGCTAGGGTGGTGTCCGGGCTGCCAGCTGAAGCACAAGCCTTTTGGTGCCGGATTTTTTTTTTTAATTTTAGCACACCCTGTATATAAAATGTGAATAATACAGGAACCAAATACGTTAGAATTATGAAACAAACTGCATTTTGAAGAGAAAAAAACGGAGAATATATACCATGTTTAAA
>Ga0123352_10017199_pt1 | contig 11531 bp, 6 predicted proteins | sample TergutLab28metaG_FD_89700 | JGI IMG/M metagenome (GOLD analysis project Ga0123352, IMG submission 89700) | Labiotermes labralis P1 segment gut microbial communities from Petit-Saut dam, French Guiana - Lab288 P1 | ecosystem: Host-associated > Arthropoda: Insects > Digestive system > Gut ...
GTCTTTTTCTCTTCAAAATGCAGTTTGTTTCATAATTCTAACGTATTTGGTTCCTGTATTATTCACATTTTATATACAGAGTGTGCTAAAATTAAAAAAATAATTCCGGCGCCAAAAGGTTAATGCTGATGTTTAGGAGGAACATGCTACCTCCATCTTCAGTTCTTATAATAAAACCAACTAGATGCACTAATTTCTCAAATTTATTTTTGGAATAAAACTCTACGTGTTTCGGACAGTTCCTCTGTTCATTATCTTGAGTTTTTCACTGTACACACAGCAATGGTATATGACATGCAGGTTTGCTGACAGCTTGCGAGCTGTCAGCAACCCTGTATGACGTTTACAATTGCTGTGTGTACAGTGAAAAACTCCTGATGATGGACAGAGGAACTGTCTGAAACACATAGAATTTTATTCCAAAAATAAATTTGAGAAATTAGTGCATCTAGTTGGTTTTATTGTGAGAATTTATCATGATGCACAGTCACCTGAACGTCATACTCCATCTTCAGGTTGACAGAATTACATTTAGATAGATGCTAAAGTGATTCAGGGCAGGGAACTTGTCAGATATGTAGGTTGGTTACTAGGAATATGGCCAATCAGTATGATGGAAAGGGAATTAGGGGGATGGATCTAATTGATTGGCTACATGCTACCTACCTGTTGCCAGGTGACTGGCTTCTTCCCAGATTATATCAGCATCTACCTAGATGTAATCCCAGCACTCTGAAACTTCAGACAGCACATTCCTCTAAAGTGTTGGTGTCAGCTTACAATCGTGTGTCAGAATGCAGAAAACTGTTCATCACCCTTCACAGAAGATGTTTCTTCTTTTCCTATCATTCAAGACCAATTTCAGGAATATCAGAGGTCATCTCCATGCTTATGATTTGGTATTTCCTCTTCTGCACATTCACAAGAACATGTGAAGCACAAGAATTAATTTCACACTTTAGCTGAGTTTCAACTTGACCACTGGGTTAGCATAGCTTGTATAGTGAGTAGGCTATTGGCTGGACAATCTAAAAATTGTGCTTTAATTTGCAGCAGGAGGCAAGAAATTTTTCTCTACTCAAAAGCATGCAGACTGGTTCTGGGGCCCACCTAGCCTCTTAATAGGCACTGGGCACTAGGAGTTTCTTTCCAACGGTTATGCTGGTCGGGGTATGAAACCAACATTTGTATAGTGCTGAGGTTAAGAATGAGTAGAGCTGTACCTCTGCACCCCCATGTGTGTTCATGGCATGTATGGGTACAGCTTTACTTCACTTCTATGACTGGGAGTACTTCATTTCAAACATTAGCTATTGCTGTCACATGAAGAGTCTGGGTGGTGGCACATGAACAGCAGCAAATGGCTGGGAGTGTTGTGTGTCACAGAGTGAACTTTGTACTGATGTTATTTGGCTTTGATTTGAGTTTATGGGCATTGTACAGCATGTAAATTTGAAGGGTTAATGGTATATAAAAGACAAGTATTTTGTTTCTGTGTGGTAGCATTTATTTTCGAGATGGGCGGGGCATGTGGTGCGTGTTGGAGACAAGAGAGGTGCATACAGTGTTTTGGTGGGGAAATGTGAGGGAAAGAGTCACTTGAAAGATCTAGGCATAGTTGGGAGGATAATATTAAAATGGATCTTCAAGATGTGGGATGAGGAGGCATGGGCTGGATTGATTGGCTCAGGACAGGGTCAGGTAGCTGGTGCTTGTGAATGTGGCAATGAACCTTCAGGTTCCATAACATGCAGGGAGTTTGTTGACTAGCTGAGGACCTGTTAGGACTTTGTTCTATGGAGTTATTTATTTATTTATTTAGTTAGCATTTATTTTTATTCTGTGCAGTACTGTCATGTCTAGTCTTACCTGAGGTTTACTCTCATTTATGAAACTGACAAAGTGAAATATTTGTTTGCAGTAATTGGATGTAATTGCATATAAATTACACATTGAATTTATTATGTTGTTTGTAAGTTCACAATGAGATTAGCAGGCAGACAGGGCATTTTTATAGTCATAAGAATTACAGACTTTAGAAATTTATCTTCAGAGTTCTTTTAGGGCTGACTGAACTAACAAAAATTATATCATTTAATGTCTTTGATTGCTACTAACATTGTATTGTGTGGTGGAACTTGGGTCCTGATGCTCAAAGAGCCACATTGATGCTGGCAATTCATGCTGTTACTTCATGTTGGCTGTGTAACTTTCAGGATATAAGCTATCTTTTTTGTATGTTCCCTTGCAGTTTACCATTCAGGTATCTTTCTATGCATAATTGCTGCCCTGTTCAGGGTCATAGTTCCTCATTCATGTACAATGCTTCAGGCTGTTCGACATGATAAGTGATGCCTATTACAGGGTCATAAGACCTCATGCAATGTGTATTGCTCCCATTGCTTCACTAATAAAGTCCCTCTCTATGCTCTTTCGTTGAAGACCATGCCATGGCTCATGTGGATTGGATAGACGCCGGCCTTTCACTGCGGAGGCGCAGGTTCGATACTACGTCAGTCTTTTTGGGATTTGTGGTCAGCAAATTGGCACCGGGACAGGTTTTTTTTTTCTCCACATACATCAGTGTTTACTTTCAATGTCATTCCACCAGTGCTCCACCCCCACATAGAGTTGCAATATTTGGGATTTTGACCATTTGTGATCATCAGTTTCAATGCCATTGTTTTGACCTTTCATGATTGGTTCTGATGAATCAGGGTGAATGGTGTGAATGTACTGTCACTTGCCAGTAGATGTGATATGTTCGTTTCCCAGCCCAAAAAATAGCTGTCACTAAAGCTATTCACACACCATAAGGCAATCATGTCGAAATGTCATGTAAGTTGTACTGTGCCTCAAGGTGTCTAATGTAAGTGTGGGAGCCGAAGACCCACAGGAATGTTACCACAGATGAGAAAAGTCAGTTTTCCATGCTGGAACTTCAAAGGCTTTTGGCTCTTGTTATGTCGGCTAAGCCATTTGTAATATTGTAATTAAGTGATATAATTGTTATTGATTGGATCTGGAAGGATGAATACATAACATATAAATTCAGCTTAATAAGAAACGTCTGTGCAACTTTTGTGTGCTCTTGAAGTACACTTATCCTGTTTACGTTGTTTATGGTTCTATTTTTTATGCGCGTTGGTAGAATTGTGAAAAGCTTCATGTCTGTCTGTCTGTCCGTCCATCCGCATGGAACGACTCGGCTCCCACTGATAGGATTTTCATGAAATTTGATATTTGAGTATTTTCCGAAAATATTTTGAGAAAATTCAAGTTTCATTTAAATCTCACAAGAATAACGGGTAATCTAAATGAAAACCTGACATTGACATGCGTATGTGACGTATTATTTTGCTAGATATCAATATAATAGGGCGCATCCGCATTGCCTGCTGGATAACCAAGGCCACACACACACACTAAGAATATGTAATATTTATTGCTTTACTACGGCAACAGTGGTTTCTTGAACACACTTCAATATTACGTTGATACGTACATTGCTTGTCTTGATTCTCCAGTGAAAATTACTCTCTTAAGTTTATGTACACTGTAGTTTACTCGTGAGCTGCAAATATATGTTTACACAAAACGCTGTACAACAAAATGCAACTGTATGGAATCATGAAATTATTACTACCTTTTTTTATAGAGACGTTTGATTATCGTATCCTACAAGACGCTGCGAGTTTGGAATTCTCGTGTCAGTGCAAATGTCCATACAGTGGCTGTCTGGGTATGGGTGAAAGTAAAATGTTAAATGGAGCGTCTGTTACGCTTGTGTCTACGAAACGTCGGAATATTTTGCGTAATTAACGATGTCCCTACTTTGAGGTTCCAAGGTTATGTGTTATAATTCATCTTGTGTGATATTTAGGGTTCTCACAGCTGTGATAAAAGTTCATACCTGCTGAGATATGAGGCCGTGTCTATTGGCAAATAGTTACAAACATTTAGATGTTGCTTGGTGTCTCCATCTTCAAGGGCTGAGAGTCCAAGTAGATTAAGAGCTGGAATGCGAAATTTTCTTATTTGAGCCTGGAACACTGAAGACTCAGGATACAAGCTCCTCCAAAAGTCAGGTGGTAAATATACATATATCCCAAATTGGCAAGGCGTAATATTTCAGAAAACTTGGGTGTCCTTAATTTGGAATCTTGAAAGTCATAATTAGACTAACGTGTTTAAAGTCTGTAGAAGGCGTTTTTTGCACCTATTTTTACCAAGCTCCCATATACTTACCATATGGTTTCCTATTTATGGTTACACCACCGAAAACATTAAGTTACAGTACATGATAATGTACAGTACCTGTATAGTGTTCTGCAAGTGTATGTGTCCGGTTCAGTTATCTACTTCGAAGCCTTAAGGTAGGAAAAATGCCTGTTTAGTGCTACTGATGCGTTCTTTCTCTTTGAAACCGTGTAACATTTTGATTCAGTAAGGTTAAATAACTTAAAGCATAAAGCTCGAATATCTTTGTATTAACTCTGATAAGGTTGAACTGATACACTTAATCGTTTTACATTAAAAGTTAGACATTTCTAAGTCTCATTTCACTGTTACCGTAAATCCTCAGATAATTAATGTGAATGTGTATATACAAACACATCCTTGTGTTAAATACGTTGAAGGACATATCCATGAATTTTACTGCATATTTATTTGATATCGAAAGAAGAATTAGAAATAATGTAGACGGAAGGGGCGTTGGCATATTTTACAGCACTCTACTGGAAGTACTGAAGAAACATACGAAAACCTCATTCAAAATAGCCGGCATTTTATCTCGGAACCTTGCTAATTAGAAAGCAAGTGCATTTACTATCCAATTGCAGCCTTTTTCGATCTCACGAGAGGAATTTAGGAAATGCAGGCTATATTCGTTCATGCATTTGTTATTTATTTTAACTACAAGAATTTCGAAATAATTTAATTAAATATAATTTTATTGTGTCAATCGCGGGAATTGGTGAAGGCGTAAATTAATATTTACATGACAGTTTTGAAATAATTATCGAAATATTGAAAATGAAAATGTTTATTATTTTCTTTAAATGTATTGACAGCGCTTTAATTAAAGCCGAAGGAAGGAGACGCGTAGGATCCAAGATAGTGTCGTCTAATGTACACGCGGCATGACAAACAAACAAACAAACAAATGATTCCCATATAAATAAGTTTATTACAAACAAAATGCACTTCACCATGAACAGAGAAACAATCCTTTATTATCCGGCTATTATTTATAGCCACATTCAGGAACAACAATTGACAAAGGCATACACAGCCTTTGTCAATTGTACGTGGTAAAATACCCAACGCCAGTATACCGTCACAATACCAATGTAAAGTGTTGGCCATGTTGAATTCATATTAAAATTAATTTAAAATTGGTATTATTATTATTAGACAGGATTACTGTTAAAATTTTGTGCATCCAAACGTCTTTAAATAGTAAATTCTCTTCGAGTCTAGTCGAGTCGTAAGTCATGTATGCCGTCAAACTGTGTGCACTATGTACGACTGTTCTGTAAAATTTGTTGGTAACAAAGTTATTAATACACACACACGTGTAAATTAGTTACGCGGAACACGTGCAATATTAAAACCAAACATGGTATCAGGCTTCCGCCGCAGTGTCAGTGTGATCTGCTGTCTTCTGGGGTTTGTCGAAGCGTAGATTGTAGTTAGTTACCGACATTTCAGGACGACCTATCGGTCCTATCATCAAGTGTCAATAAGTCTTGGACTTCTTGAACTTTGAAGACGGGATTGATATGTTAGCCTGAAACGCCCTTAATAAAGTATCATTCGACGTTCCGAAGAATCCCATAAGAGCGCAGATCTGTATATTAAATCTGACACTCATATATAAGGTCCTCCATGCGGTTACAGTAATTTTAATAATAAGGATGTTATCTATTTCCCAGAGCTTGTCCGCTTAGAGTTAGGAGTTTATCAGATATGTTAAATATTGATGTTGAATGCAGGTAATTAGTTTTAAAATTAAGTTGAAGCAGTGGGAGGAAAGATGACGTACATCGGAGTCGTACGTAAGTACTTCGTGGCAGTTTTTTAATATAATGGTACTGAAAGTTACGAACCAAGCCCAGAATACAATTAAACTTTCTTGATTACTTCAGGTATTAAACTCTGCTTGTCAGGTTGCTGACTGAGAAAATTGGCTTTGTTCATATTTCTTTGAATGTTTAAGGCACATTTCATTACAACTGTACACCCGATCCTTTCTCATGAATTGCTGTCTGAAAGTTATTGAGATGATTGTGTGGACGTAGAATTTTGAAAAAAATTCTTGAACCTTTATTTTAAAGCAGCGTGTAGACGCCATTACGACACAGGCGTCAGGCCAGCGTGTATCTATTTAAATTCTATTCGAAGAAATGTGTTCAAAGCCTCGCCTTAACGTTGCTGTTACGCAACGCAACATTACATCGTACATACTATTAACAGATGAACTATCTGAAGGTGCTGCAGTATGTCATTTAGGATTAACCATCTACCTGATAACGTGGAGAATGTGGTGAGCTAAGAATAATGCTAGCAAAGCGCAGATGGGATTTAACTCTGCGTTTAAAGGCTTAAAGAAGTGCACAGCGCAAAGGGTCGCAGACCGTTTGCGCTGTGTTATTAGTGAAGACGATGATATTGTAACACATTACGTATACTGGTAAATGATTCCAGAGGCGAAAAGTCTGGAATTTCGATCTACAGAATTGATAAAGATGTTTGGTGTCCTATGTAATCCACGTTCTGAACACTACCATATATACCAAAATCACGATTTTTAGAGCTTAGGCAGGTCATTACCCTGTACTTCGCGAGTCAAAAATGGGTAGCCTTGTCGTCCAGGTTGGGTGGTGATCTTTATATGTAATACTCAGAAATAGCTTCATATGAAAAATTGTTTTTCACGTACGTGAAGAATCGAAGTTTGATGATTCGACAGCCGATGTTAATGACTATACATAACTCATAGGTTATGTGCGCTATACAGGTTTAGCAGACATGGAAGAATAATTACTATTTTGCCTGAAACTGACCACCACTAACAGTGTTAAGACTTTTTTTTAAAGGTCTGTTTTCTATCGAGGAATATCTGACGGCGAATCAGCGTTTATTTCAATTTGTACACTGATTGTGAGACAGCACTATTGTGCAACAAGCCAAGGTCTTCGTGCCCCACGCTGACGGAGGTTTATCCAGAAGTGAACATTTTTATCTTTAGGCGATTCATCCCCATTGTTTTCAATTCAATAGACCCAAAAATCTTCTCTCCATTTATATCATACCACCTAACATAGCAAACATGTACTAATTATGTTTTACTTACAAAGGGTTTTACCGTACATCACAGAGAGCTACATCGCACTACCCCTGTATATTTATATGATTTTTAAATATGTGTCTAATACATTTCATTTTAGGTCATCTGTTCTTATTAATCGTGTATGAACTCATGCTAAAGCCCGAGATCTTTTACTACATTTTGCAGTCGTAGGACAACCCTTTTTTTCCTTCGTACAACAGCCAGAAGATGGCTCTTAATGTATACGGAACACGTAGCTGTTGATATTCTTCCAAATATATATAGTGTTAACGGATTATTCGTTGGTTTTATTTAAGATTTTTAATTGCGCTTTCCACAAGTTGAATCTTATTTTCAGAAAGCCGTCAGAGGAGGTAGTTATTACGGTTCAAACTTCGAAAAATTGGTGGGTTTTAAAATTCAGATATTGTCTCGAGTACACAAATTTTTCGTTCTAAGGCCAGGTGGCTGTCACGAGGCAATGTCCTTCAGTGAGTTGTGGCAGCCATTACATAATGAGGGCAAAACATCTTTTGCTGTAAAAGATTCTCGGATATCAAGTTGGTATTAAAACTACTGTATCTTTCAGACGTATTTGTCAAAATCAGTGAGAATAATGTTCCAATGCAAGATCTTGAAGGGAGAGTAGACTACAAGGGAGGTTGATTGCTTTCAGGGAACGCTGAAATTGTGGAGGAGACAGATGGAAGAAGATACGATTGCTCCTTTCCTGTCATTGGAGTCGCTTCTGAACGAAGAAATTTTTAAATCTCCGGATGTAAAATCGTTAAATTGCAATATTTGGGAGCACTAACATCTGACTTCGACCGCTGCGCCCAAAAAAGTTGTGGCTAATTAAATACATCTGGGTACGCAGCTCCCTTAACCCAGATGTCGGGGATTTGGCTGATGATTTTTTAAGCATTGGTGATCATCAAGAACAGTTTGTCGAGATTCAAGAGCCACTGAGCTACAGTTCCCCCTCTCTCGAATAAAAGAGAACAAAGAGAATCGCTGAGTGCTTTTGGATCAAAGTGAATTAAAAAATTCAGTTCTGGGAAATGACACTGCGAAACTTTTGTAATGCTTTTAGAACATACTTGTGTGAAACTGGGTTTTCAGCACTTAATGTCACGGAAACCAAGTTTCGAAGGCGTCTGCAGCCAGATCATAACTTAATGTTGCAGCATTGCCATTACGCTCACTAGGTTCAAAGTATTCCCGAATGTTCCACATGGTTAAGCTTCGTGTTAATATAAGGATAACTACTGTCGTGCCGTTCTTCTAAAATGTGTGCTTTCGTAGAAATGCTGTGTGCTTCCAACCAGTAGATAATTCTTATAATAAAAGCCAACAAGATGCACTATTTCTCAACTTTAGTTTGGTAAATAACTCTACATGTTTCAGACAGATTTACTGTCCATCATCAGGAGGCTTAATACTCTATTCACAGAAATATTTATTTGTCATACTAGTTATGTTGACTGTCTGCTAACGACGTTAGGATTACCTAGCTAGTAGACAGTCAATATAACTAGTATGACAAATACCTATTGCTGTGAATACAGTATTAAGACTCCTGATGATGGACAGTAAATCTGTCCGAAATATGTAGAGTTCTTTACCAAAATAAAGTTGAGGAAAAGTGCACCTCGTTGGCTTTTATTATAAGAACATGTCATGATGCACGGTCCTCTGAATGTAAAATTCAGTCGCTAATTATTTGTTATGTTTTGTTATTATTATTTTGTACAAGTACGAGATTTCAAAAGGCTCAGTTAAATTTTAACAACAATAATATTCTTAATTGTTCGACAAGTGAAATAATGAAATAAAATAATATGCAAACCATCTTCCACAAATCAAATCTTGAAGTAAAACATAATTTGGTTCAGCATGTTCCTGCCTACATGGCCATCAGCAGGTGAAACAAACCTTGAGGAAAAAGTAATATAAAGTGTCAAGGCTGTGAATAGAATGAGACACGATTTTTCAAACGAAGGGAAGTTTAAATAATTCAATTTTTCCGATACAATTCATGTTGTGATATGAAGAAAAACGTTTATAAAATATATTGTTAAAATATGTAGCCCTTGTTCTTGCCTGTGACCTGCATATATTAAAATGTTTACAAATTTAACACTCCGTTTTCTGTTTACATTAAAATATACAGTGCGTCGGAAACGTGGTATTATTTATACTGCTTTCTTTTTGTGAAAAATGGGGGTCCCATCGATTCTGGATCGTGATTTTCACATTATCTTCCTGAAGGCGTGTTTAAATTTTAGTATCCGATAATGACCATGTAGGCCGAAACACGTTGTACTAAATAATGATTAACTAAACAACCTGAGTTGGAACAGACAGCGCACACACAAATTTTACTTCATTATGTGAATTTACAAAGGGATGTATTAATTAAGCAGTAAAATAATCAGAATAAATAAATTATTAATCCTTTAATATAAGTGCTTATATACACAGGCAGATGTAATCATAGAACTCCCAATTTTTCCACACAATGTAATTCTTGGTCTAGCAGGTTTCTTAAAATAAACATTTTTCTCCCTACACATTATTCATCGACTGGTGTTGATAATGCACGAACTGAAGCTTTATCTACATATATTTATTTATTTATGTAGCAAATTAATTTAATCTTCTAAGGTTAATTCAAAATTGACAGTGCGTGTGAAAGCTTATTGTCAAAATTAATCTCGGTCCCAGCCGAAAAGCCTTGTGAACTCGTGTCATAGGACGAAGAAGTGTGTTACAGAAGCTTTCACCTTTAATTATAGAAAGCTGGAATACAGGCAGAGTTAAGATTCGGTCACTATCAGAGCCGCAGCTCCTTCGCAATTACATAACCCTCTGTCCGGTGTTATCCAAGAGAAGACATCTACACATCTGCTTACATAACTGAGGTATGTGCGTGAGAAGTTGTGTCACGGTTCATGACTACATTCCTATGACTTTCGACACTAGGCTATTATTAAGACATGAAACACCCACTTCGTGTCTTTTTTTTTAGCGCAATTTACTTATTTTTAGGGGAGGATGTCCTAGAAAACATTTGAAGGAAGTGATGGATTGGAGATGAAGTTTACTGTGAAACTCATGCCACTAGGGGCGATCAACCAGTAAACAAGAAAGCCACATGGGCTTGCATTTCTCTTCAGCCAGCGCTGCGTATGTAATGCCCAGCTGGTATATGAAAACTTTGCCTTATGTATTTCAGCAGCGAGTACGCTTGCTGTAAGGAGTTTGGTTCCTCGGCTGAAGGCTTTGACGTTTTCATAGGGAAAAGTTTTGCTGCCGGGAGTCGGTTGGCCTTCGGGAAGACGACTGTTTGGATAGACGTTTGTTTCCGTATTGAATCTAGAGAGATACGTGAAGGCATTGGATGGTGGTCTCTGCGATTGTGGATGGGTGCGGGGGGAGCTGAATTTGGTTGAAAGCCTCCGTGATTGCATGAAGCGGGCCTAACCGTCCTGCCTTAAGGCTGAGGAACATATCGGAACACCTCAGTAATGTTGGCCAACTAGTGTCTTCAAAATAGTAATTCTGCGGTGAAAAGTTACATTTTTATACTGCGCACTGTTCTATCTACGAGGAATTTTATACCATACAAGTACACTAAGTGTTTTGTCGACTGGGCCCCCATATTACGGACGGCCTCGACTGTCCTGCCGAACTTCAGCCACCTTTCTCTAGGAGCGTTTGCAAAATTGCGAAACCGACTGTTAGCTTCGTAATGTATGTCTCTCCGTCCGTCCGTCTCTCCGCATGGAACGTCTCGCTTACCGCTGGTCGCATTTACATGATAATTTTTATATTTGAATATTTTTCTAAAATCTGTTGCGAAAATTGAAGGTTCACTTAAATCTGACAAGAATAGCGGCTACTGTACATGAAGACCGATACACATTTTTGACCACACCTGGCTTCGTTCTTCTCAGAATTACAAGTGTTTCAGACAAAATTTGTAGAGAAAATCAAAACGCACATTTTAAATTCAGTACCAGTGCTTCAGCCTGCATACGGATACCACACCACCCCAGCCGAACCACATCGTAACACCAACACACATCGAACCAGAGCAATACAACCCATGAAATAACTCAACAAATAAGTCGCAAGCTCCTGAGGATGGATGTACTAACATTCGAAACATGTTGAGCATTAAATAATGAAA
>Ga0123352_10017200_pt1 | contig 11530 bp, 7 predicted proteins | sample TergutLab28metaG_FD_89700 | JGI IMG/M metagenome (GOLD analysis project Ga0123352, IMG submission 89700) | Labiotermes labralis P1 segment gut microbial communities from Petit-Saut dam, French Guiana - Lab288 P1 | ecosystem: Host-associated > Arthropoda: Insects > Digestive system > Gut ...
TGGCGGACGCTTGTGAGTGCGGTAATGAACCTTCGGGTTCCGTGAAATGCGGGGAATTTCTTGACTAGCTGCAAACCAGTTAGCTTCCCAAGAAGGACTCTGCACCATGGAGTAAGTAAGTAATATTAAAATTTCACATTTAATTATTCGTGCTGCTACATTGCGTTTTTCACACAGCCCCGTCACAATCTAGACATTTTACACATTTAACATGTCGCCAGAGGAGCTGCTCCGTTACCTGTTCATACCAGTCACTGCCTTGTGTTATCAGAGTTCGTGTCACAGATGTCTCCACCTTGCCATATTATTTTACTCTGTTTCCGCCAGAATTTTTCTTTATGTGTGTGTAAATGTCGCTTGGCGACAATTTCACGTGACGTCATCACAGTTACGCTACGTACTCGTTATCTCTCCGGATACTGCGTCATCTAAATGCTGCCAAATATGCAAATTATTGTAACTGTGACGCGGTAAACACGCAGATTCTGAATGATTTTGTGGAACTCGGAGGTTCATTACCGTGTTCAGAAGAGCCCACCAATTGTCCGTATCCTGAGTCAGATATATCCTATCCTCTGGGATTTCAGACCGTGTAATTTTGTATGTTTACATCTCAAATTCAGTGGAAGGTATTGCTTCAGTTTTTAGGATGGCATCTGGGGGCAGCATGTTGGTCTGAAACGTCGATATCAATCTACACGGCGTCAGAATACACAGAGCTGTTACCTGAACAATCGGTACCTTTAATGGGGCAACATAATACCTGATACTGCCATGAGAATTGTTGTGAATAATTGTTTAGGACCGCGGAAGCACAGTGGTTAAGGTGCTGTGCTACAAATTGGAAGGTCGCTGGTTCGATCCCAACTGGTGTCAGTGGATTTTTCATTGACATAAAAAACTTCCGATTGCACTGTGGCCCTGAGGTTGACTGAGCCTCTAACAGAAATGAGTACCAGGAGTATTTCCTGGGGATAAAGGCTGGTGCGTAAGGCTGACAACCTTACCACCATCCTGTGCCGTTGTCACGAAATCTGGGAACCTTAACTTCCTGGAATCCTCTGGGCCTGTCCAGGCCTGTAATGGGACTGCTTTACCTTTTAATTGTTTAGGAGTCTGAATTGGTGATACACACATCTGTATTCATTCAGACGCACGGTGATTTCGAGTGCCTCGTTACATATATACAAACATGTAATTGGCATGCTGATTAAGCACGAAAAATATTACTTTGAGTGCCAAAATGTTGTAAGATACGCGGTTTGTTTTTAAATAGTGGTGGTTTGTTTCATAACGGTACGAACCACAAGCGAATTTACTCAACTTTCATAACTCCTGTATCGATAGTAAATTAGTATACGACTCCATGTTTCCTTTTCACGTTTGCTTGGCCTGCTGAACTTTGTACAAAGCGTATTAACCACATTACATTCTGGCTGAACTCCTTAACACGGTACGTAGCTGCAGTCGCCACGACGTGGTTACTTCTAGGCTCACCTCAGAACTGCTAGCCAGCATTATCCTTCTTTCAAAAGTAGGCAGTTCGTTGATATTATGTTCATAGCTTCAGTCACGATGGACGGATGTACAACGGATGGCAAATCCGCGTGCGCATTTCTTCGCCTCTTACCAGTTCGGCCCTTCACCCCCACATCAAGTAGTCTGGTCATTACCAAAGCTGTTACGAGTTGCGGAAAAGTCTGATATTTTTAAAGTGAGTAGTAACACTGGACCGGTGAAGCGGTGTTGGTGAATTAGACCTGTAGAGTCGCTACGTGGGACGAATGCGTTTCGTATGGCGCCTGTAAAATGGCTGCTGTCTGGCATAACCCTTTATCTTTATCTGAGACACGGGAGTCAATAAAATACTCCATCATTCCTTATCTACAAATTGACGATCCGTCTAAATTTCAAGTAATTTCTTAACACTGCCTGCCAGACGTTGATCTTCTTTCATGCCATGTTTGCAGTCAACTTGGGACCAGCAGATAAGAAGGCATGTATCGTGACTGGTCTGTATGGAGTATTGCATGTTGTAGAAACTGTTGTGGTGGAAAGGGTAGCTTCAGAGCAGTTGTGTTTGCTTTCCTGCTGGAAGCGATACACAATCTGCATCACGCAGTTGGTAGTGAAGACCAAGACAGGCAATTTACCTATAACGTAACATTGAGGTGCGTTCCTGCAACGATTTTTATGGTCCAAATGCAATGAGTATTACACGACCTGTGTGTGTGTGTGTGTGTGTGTGTGTGTGTATTTGTAGTCTTAGTTACCCAGCATGCAATGCGCATGCGCCGTATTGTCCTCTGTGGTCTGCTCGGCTGTACAATATATTTCCACATTATCACACAAACGGCATGATTTTCGAAAGAAAAAAGTTATTGAACAGAAATGTGTGTTTCGAGTTTCTCTACAACTTTTGTCCGAAACGTTTTTAATTCTAAGAAGAATTGAACGAGATAAAAAATGTAATTTGTTGTCCGTGTAAATACCGTTTATTCTTTCCGATTTTAATGAAACCTGCATTTTCTGGACAGAGTTTGGAAAACACTGAAATATCAAATTTAATGGAAATCCGTCCAGTGGGAGCAGAGTTGTTCCATGCGGACGGAGGGACGGACATGAAGCTAATAGTCGCTTTTCGCAATTTTGCGAACGCTCCTAAAAATCTGAAGATACGGACATGAATGTATTTATAGTCGTGCAATAAACGTCCGTATATTGCCGAAAAGACAGATCCTTTTCAAGGCACCCACTATAAAGTTTCGGATGTTCACAGGGCTGTCCGTCGAATCTCTTGATATTTATTTTGTAACCAAAGACTTAGCTGACATTAAATTAATTTAACGACGCTGTATCTGCTCATTTATTTGGTGAGTGGGATCACTTAAAGAAACTTTCCGTCAGCGAATTAACTTTTAAAGCCTAATGGTTAAGGTGATGCACCAACAGTTTAACATTCAACAACTGTACGCTCTGCCCCACGCTGTATTTATGTGTTTTGTGTTTATCTGAGAAAAAACAGCGACTTGTGCCACTTACAGCATAAACTGATTGGTTTTTATAACCGAGGTGAAACGTGTTTACAGCGCGGTACAGACTGGGTCTTTAAATAAAGCGGTCTGCGCTTCGTCTTTAAAGGGTTAATACATCACCATTGAAGCGAGAGACACAAGAAGAATAAGAGCACCATTGATGAAATATATGTGAAAAACAGCAGCATACACTTTGGCAATATAAAATGAATACGGAGATTGGAGAGGAATTAAACGTAATTCCATTTTTGAAAAAATACGGGACTGCGGAAGAAATTTGGACGGACACGTAAACGGAATTCCTCGTAACATATTACCGTGGGTTATAGAAACACTGCACACCAAAAGGTAGCAGGAACCAGGAAAGATCATTGAAGAGATTTGTGGATGTTTGAGACCGGGACGGGTTAACACGTGACCCAAAAATGTGTTGGCGAGTTGATAATGATGAATTTATACACCACCTATTTTTATGAATGTGTGTTATAAATGTTTTATGCAACCGGCATGCAATGATCTTAGCAAATGACCAACTTAATGCACAGATTCTTGCTTTATAAGAAGTTCATTATATTCCTCTATGTTTCGGGCACTGCTTTACTCATTTTAGACCGCAGAAAATGAAACACATCTCAAGAAACAAAAATTCACATTTTACAGTTCAGTAATCTTCCATGCACTTTCTATCGCGTGACAAACATTTGCCTTCATAATTCACATCCCGAACGCAAACTGTAACACTAACACGATTCCTTCCTCGTGTCAGCACAATACAAAGCTGACCGTGTCAGCGAAGTGGCTCCAGAACTCCATCCAGCGACTCTCCCTCAGACTTAGTGACAACTAGTGTCCAAAATGCCCACAGCCCGGTGCCACCATCTGAATATTTCATAACGGTTAGTCAAACACAAACCTGTTAAGGCTGAATTCTGAAATCCTTCAACGAAACATTTTGTTACTTATGGATGGCGACATGTCTTCTTTTTTTGGTGTTTTACTGACCGTGCATCTCAGTATAATCTTAGCAACTGACCAACTTAATGCACAAAATCTTGTTTTATTATAAGTTTATTATATGCCTCTACATGTTTCGAGCACTGTGTGCTCATCATCAGGATGTCAAAATTGTACTATACAGCATCTGGTATCGTCACACCTGTAGGTGGCCGTCCGGTGCACAGGTCCTCTCTCAACCTGCGCACCGGACGGCCACCTACAGTGTGTGACGATACCAGATGCTGTATAATACAATTCTGATCTCCTGATGATAAGCACATAGTGCTCGAAACATGTAGAGGACTATAATTAATTTATTATAAAACAAGAATTTGTGCATTAAGTTGGTCAACTGCTAAGATGTCTTCTGTCTTTTCTTTCTTAGTCTTGACCAGTTTCTACTTATTCATCATAGGTGCAGAGGTTATTATTGTATCTGATCTCTCCCCCCCCCCCACACACACACACACACAGACTCCTCTTGACGAGTGATCGGCCCGTCGCCGAAACCTCTAATTAACATACAACATTCATCAGAGACAAACATCCATGAACCCAGCGGGATTCGAACCCGCAATCCCAATAAGCAGCCGCAGACCAAAGCCACGGCATATTTCAATACCTTAATTATACCGTAATAATAGTTACAACCTATACCTCTGCCTTCAACACAGATGTGACTTCACTCACAAATTAAACGTTCTATACACATTGCATTTAAATGCCTCTGAAACACTTCTAGGGTTTCCAGGTGGTCCTAAATATGGAAGTACAGGCAATGACAGAGGAGAAACGAAGACAACGGGTTTTTAGTGGCCTATGAGTCGGTAATTATGCGACGCAGGTAACTCCAAGTAACTGTCCGCCGCATTTCTTGGAACACACACAAGGCCTAGAAGTTTGTCGGCACAATTTAAACATACCCTGTATAGTGAAACGATTGTAAAAGTGTACGGGCATTCCTGTAGGCCATATATACGTGTTTCAACAGATTTATATACACAGATACTCGTACATCTGTGTAGCACATGAGTCCATCTTTTTACCCCACACGTTAGCGACCGAGCAAGCTGGCGCAGTCGGTACGGTTTCACACATGAGTTTTGGAAATGCCCAGTTTTCAGCGCGTTTCTAGAGTTCCATGACCCATGTCTATCGTGTATTTCCTCAGTCACTCAAGGTTCAAGAAAGCATACTAATTACCTAGGTCAGAGCGCTTTCTTCTACAGCCTTTCCCACTTATAATTCACCGTCAACTAAAAAACAGAGGACATAAAGTGTGGATCAATGGAATCATTGTCAAATACAACATAACACACGGGTCACGTTTCTTGTTATGTATGTGGGCTGTGTATGTGTGGGCGGGCAGTCACCGTAAATATGTATATAAATCTGCACTCGAAGTTAACTCCTACATTCTGTATAAGTGGATTAAGACGGAGTCTCTTTGTTCTACGGCCTAAAACCAACCTACCGAGGAAAAGAACAAGTAGACTCCGTTTATGTGGAAGTACTACTGCTCTCCTCGTACGAAACGCCCTGCGAAGTTACCGTTAGCGTCTCCCCACTCTACATCATTTCAGGGGCAACAGGAAACAGAAATGACATTTGTACAACCCTTTCCATATTATAAACCGATTACGTACGGTGAACTATTCAGAATAGTCATTGTCTGAATCAGCAAGCTTGCAGATTTTACAATGCAGATACAACAGCCTCTGAGGACACCGTCACGCCATTCATCAGCCAGAAACGTCAAACTCGAGCAGTCTGCTTTCTGGATAAAATTAAGAACTAGTTAGAACCGTAGAAAGTACAAAAGGATGAAAAGGAAGAAGAAAGAAACAAATAAAAAACGATAAACATGAACAAAACTGAAGGGGAAAACCTTCGTTAATAATTCTCCTTTAACACCTTCAATTTCAAAATTCACATGTTTAAGATTCTCTTCCCTCAGTGTCTGTACCCTGAAGACGGCGATGGCGTGTCCTTCCTCACGCTGGCAATCACCTACCAGACGATACGGTGTCGTAACCCAGAAGACCATAACGTGGATCTACATTTTTCTAATTTAAGAAGCCGAATACACGTTAAACCCTTGGATTACCGAGGGTGCAAAATGCACCCGGACGTGGTCTTTTAGTCAACTGTACTCGGCTGTACAAAGTAACAGTCTTACCATTTTTTGTACTTGTTCTTTGATACCCCTTTGACACAAAATTATCATTATGCAGCTTGGATGTTTCCTGGGAATGTTTTTATTTTTTTTAATTCGACTGGACCATTTTGTACCCAAGTTGGTTCCATTCGCCCAAGAAACCATGGACAGAAAAGCAGAGTGGAAACGTTTCCAGTACTCAGAACGACTGTGCACAGACCATTCCATCAAGACAGTTCAAGTAACGTGCAACAATTTCAAGGATAAATCATAATACAGGCCAATTCCACTCACACTGTCGTTCTAAAAAAATCTGTTGTTCTCAAAAAAATTATATTTTTCATTCTTCATAGCTGCATGAGCAAAGATTTGAGTAAAAGCAATTTTTGTCTCTGAATCGAAGTAACATATTTTGGAAGAAAAATAAACTTGAGAAAATTATTTCAAAATACGGGTATAACATGTTCTCGGAATCCTGGTGGGGGGCGAAATTGTCTGAACCCGTCCATACCGGCCCTGCGACCCACCCAGCCTCATATACAATGGGCACGGGGTCTTTCGCACGGGTAAAGCGGCCGGGGAGTGAAGAAACAACCCATCCAAACTAGCGCCGAGGTTAAAGGAAGAGTAGAGCTATATCTCTACTCCCTCTCTGGACCATCGTGGCCTGTTCTAGGGTAAACTATACTTTTACCTTTACCTTTACCTTTACCATCTGCTTTCATTAGAGTAAAAACTGAAAGTTGTAATTCTCCATAATCCAGGGGTTAAATATCGGGTTCAGTCAATGCATTTCCAGGACTGTGATTTATGCTATATTAGATCATTCTGTGTAACAACCAACTGAAGGACTCAGTAAACTATCTGACGAAAGAGGCAATATTATACTGGCATTAAAACAAAACTAAGTGTTAACAACAAACCTGGCCGACAGTAATTTAAACCAATATCCTACATCGGAAGGGAAACTCCATTCATCACGAGCCTGACATCCTCTTACAGCAAGATTTACTACACAATACAGCTGCCTAATTGACCATTACGAATATAATCCGCTTACAAACCCTTCAACACACAACTGGAAGCCATTATGTACTATGACGTTTTCTATCCGCTCCAATATTTCAGATATGTAAAATTATATCCTTTTTTGAAATGTAAACTTAAATTTCAACCAGGATTAATGTGTATGATATCGCATCCTACATACTGTAAACGTAACGGTCTCTCTGCACACAATACGAACACATACGGGGGAGTGCACCTCTAGTTAATTAATTTTCAACCTCTGAACTACATGGAAGTTAGTCGATCCCAGTGGCCGGGCGGTCTAAGGCGTAGGTCTGCGGTCGCTTGCCTGTTGAGATTGTGGGTTCGAATCCCACCGAGGATAGTGTCGTATGGAGCGGAAGCATGGACGTTGACGAAGAAAGAAGAACAAGCTCTGCTAATTTTGTAAGGAAAATATTTAGAAGAATATATGGTCCTAAATATGAAAACGGGGAATGGAAAAGTCGGACGAATCGAGAACTAGAAAAGATGAGTAAAGGAGAAATTATAGAAAAATGGATAAAAGGGCAAAGGTTAAACTGGTTAGGTCAACTAGAGAGAATGGAGGAGGATAGGACGCCCAAAAAGATCTTTACTCAAGAACTGGAAGGGACGAGAAGAAAGGGAAGACCCAGGAAAAGATGGAAAGAGGAAGTAGAAAGAGACCTTCAAGTGCTGGGAGTGAGAAGATGGAGAGAGTTGGTGGCACATAGGAAAAAATGGAAGGACACTGTTCGACAGGCCAAAGCCCACAGCGGACTGTAGTGCCAATGGTAGAAGAAGAATCCCACCGGGGACATGGATGTTTGTCTGTTGTGAATGTTGTGTGTTGTCAGGTAGAGGTCTATGCGACGAGCTAATCATTCGTCCAGAGGAGTCCTACCGACTGTGGTGCGTTGTAGTGTGTGACCTAGAAACCTCGTGAAACAGGAGGCCCTGGCCCACTGGGGGCTGTTGCGCCAAGAAAAAACAACTACATGGAGGTTGAGTGGTCAGCTTCACGCTCCAACCGCTTTGTTCCTGGGCAAAACCTTCAGCGCCCAATTAAGGAGAAGGCTACCTGGACCCAAAGCTGCTGTCTGGACTGTTTTGCAGCACGCAAAGTGCCCGTTGTATGGATGTACAAAACTATTTTTGTGCGAATACTTTGCCAATACGAGGCTTGAGTAATGACGTAGTTGTGGTATTCTATGTTGCCACTGCGTCACCTGGAAGGTGGTTACATTTCGGAAAGGCATATTACTTTAATCTTCGGTGCAGAACAATTCTTGAAGGACCCATTATCAATGACAACGTAAACACAACACATGCAAAACGCTTGGTCCTGAATATTACTAGTGGCAAGACCCAACTGTCATCTCAAGGGAGTACTAATGGAACTTCCTTCACACCAAACACATCAGTGTATATATATAGCATGTGTAATATCAAGACATTATCCGTAGAAACGACTCCTCGTTGTTCGACCCCCCAAGAGCATTCAATACCAACAGTTTGCGACAAGCGTTTCTTATGCACGCAACACTTTCCGTCCTCCACTTGCGTTCTGCCAGCTAATTTTATGGAGATAATGGTATGTAATGTGATTACATGTGGCTCCTGTCACGTAAAGTTTAGCGAGTCCCACTATGACAATCTCCATACGATCCGCCTCTGCGCCATTTCTCGCTGGTAACAGAGCTAATTTACTGGTGATAATATTACCGGTTCGTATTAAGTTCTTATCTAATCCAGTTTCCCAAATGGCTAAAAAGAGTAAATTTGGGCCGGCTGTAGTTACACTTGACGTCGGATTTTATGAATATGTTTATTTGAAATAAACTTGACACACTGAAGTGTTATGAATGTGGATGGATTCTGTAATGTAACAACTGAAAAGCTGGTCTGTAACGTGTTTGAACGTTCATGTACTTTAGCCCGTTTTCTGAAAGTAAGGAAATCGTCACAGCCCCACTGTTTGAATAAACATCCCCCAACTTCTTATAATAAAACCAACCAGATGCACTAATTTCTCAAATTTATTTTTGGAAATAAACTCTACATCTTTCGTACAGTTACTCTGTCCACCATCAGGACTTTTTCACTGTATGGTATATGCCACACAGTTTTGCTGACAGCTTGCGAGCAGCATCAGGACGTTTCGTGTGCTGTGTGTACAGTGAAAAACTCCTAATGATGGACAGAGGAAATGTCCGAAACATGTAGAGTTTAATTCCAAAAATAAATTTGAGAACTTAGTACAACGAGGTTACAGTGAGGAGACTCCGCAGTCGGGAAAGTATTGCTGTACGCCGCTACTACTCCTATATATATATAGCCCTGTATACAAATATTAACGTTTACATCCAGATGCTATGGCACTGCACACTGCCACTTGCTAGCTCGCCAATAAATCGCAGCCTAGAACCCACCCTTAAGATCAGTACCAGCTGCACTGCAAATTGTTCAACTGCCACACTGGTGGCACTACCCGTAAATCTACTGTCGCAGCGAGAAAAGGGAACGTGCAGCAGAAAGCAAAGAATTAGGAGAGAAATACTGCAGACTGCGTTATGTTGTGGTTCTGACAACCCTTGTGGTATAACTCTGCGGTAGAGAGTGGGGAGGGTGGAAGAATGGGACCCGTTGCTGTCAGACAACGTACTTTAAAAGCCATGGATGACTTCCAGTGACGCATCTCACAACAACAGTAACTGCTGGGCGTGAATTCCCATAAACACCGAAGCGGACCTAAAATATCATTTATATTAAATGTAACTACCAACCACCATAATGAGCGACGTCCATCGTAATTAGTAACTCCAATAAACCGTGTCCTGCATTAATTAATTAAATAAATTAAATTAGTGTTTGTAATCATATATTTGTGCATCTCAAAGGAGGCTGTAACCGCAGCTCAATATTTTCAGTTCCATCAGCAGGGAACATTTTGTATATTAATTAAATCGTTTTTATGCGACGGCCTGTCTACAATCTACAAATCCCATTTAAAAGACAACGCCAGCCCAGATCACTGACATCAATCGAACTGTAAGACATGCCGGTTGCGCATGTGCAGGACTAACGTGGTTAATGAACACTGGATGGCGTCAAGGGTCAGCAGCTTTGAAGTTAAGTTTTCGACCCCACCCTGCAGAAAACATCACACATTTATGTAATTAATTCGGCTAACGACGTTCAGGGAAAACACCATCATTATGAATGATTGCGGGCTCCCACCGTGCTACAAATGAGGTCCGCGCTCTTTGGGGATTCTACGCTGCGTAAAGTCCCAGGAAGTCCAAGACGAAATGTCCTGGACTACTTCAACTTTGAAGATGGAACCCGATGGGTTGTCCCGAAACGTCGGTAAAAACTATCACTATACGCTGCTCAGATCTCGAACCATCATTTGTCTAAGAAACTGATATTTTCTGACCTAAACGCACGGTTCTTTAACTGAAAACCAGGTTAAATATATGATTTTTACTGTCCCATTAAGGATTAATTAACTCCACCTCGTTTCAAACGATGCAAATCTGGGGATGTATCTACGTTCGCTGCCCAATTTTCTACTTGCGACTCGCACAGTCTCTGAGCACAAAATGCACCGTCTCTGACTGTTTGCAGGCTTCAGCTCCCCTCCCCACGTCCCCAGCCTTCTGCTGCTACTAGAATAGCAAAGTAGATAATGTCTGAATGGTGTGATGTTTCCTCTGCCCCTGGGATGTATGCAAACCTCTCTTTTATCTCCCGTTGTCGATAGATAATAAAGCAGACACGGAGCAAAGAATGTTGGCAGATTGTTAATTCATGCAAAGAGGAGATGAAAAGGGGAAAGCTTCGGAAAAGAAAAACTAATTCCAAGGAGCTGAAGGAAATTATTTTTATTTCTTAGAATAAGGGAAGATATCGAAGGATCATTATTCTGAAGTAGAGAACAAAAGAGAGATTTTTACGCTCCTCTGTTTACACTGCTGCTCCTGCAGCCCGGCACCACAGGGCAGTAAGAAATGAGATGACATCACGAAACGACATTTGATTCTGTTCATTATTTAGAAAACGTTATAAAATATCATAATAAAAACATTAACACTGCCAGTTTTTTTGTCAAATGAAATGCCTATTAAATATTATCGTTTGTGTCAAAGGATTTCACTTTTTTTTTTAAATCGTGGGCATTTTTATTAAATAGTTCTGCCCCCTCACCCCCCCCCCCCGCAACCCGTCAAAAAAAATAGGGTGCGTTGCAAAACCAGGTGCCCCATTTTGAATGGTGGATCGGTTTAAATATCATGGGGAAAGACCACCA
>Ga0123352_10017201_pt1 | contig 11529 bp, 5 predicted proteins | sample TergutLab28metaG_FD_89700 | JGI IMG/M metagenome (GOLD analysis project Ga0123352, IMG submission 89700) | Labiotermes labralis P1 segment gut microbial communities from Petit-Saut dam, French Guiana - Lab288 P1 | ecosystem: Host-associated > Arthropoda: Insects > Digestive system > Gut ...
ACTGATATAACTATACACAATAACTCAAACCACCCACAGGAGCACAAAATAGCAGCATACAGATTTTATATAAACAGGTTAATCACCTTGCCATTAACACAAAAGGAAAAAGACAAATAATGGAATATAATATTAAATAAAGCTTACAACAATGGCTTCACCATAGAACACATCAAAAGGCTGAAACACCAAATACTAACACAGCAGAGTAAGAAGTCCCATGATCCTGCCAACAACAACATAAGCAAAAAAAAATATGAGCCACTTTCACATATTATGGGGGATACATGAGGGGTATCACAAATATGTTTAGGAACTCCCAGATAAGGATTGTATATAAAACAACCAATACCACATTTGAAATTTTAACACACTCTAAACAGTGCACAACCGTAACTAGTGGGATCTATAAACTCACTTGTAATACATGCCAGGGTGTATATATCGGGCAGATAGGTGGATCCACGGATACTAGATACAAGGAGCACATCAGATACATTCGTACTAATAACCCTCAATCGGCTTTTGCTATGCATATTCTTAACAATAGACACAAATACGGCACACAGGAACGTATAATGGAATTAATTAAAACATGCACGAAGGGAAAACTGATGAACTGCTGGGAATCCATGTACATACAAGAATATCACAGAAAAGGCCATTTCATCACAGAACAGCAAATACCAGAACACAACTTGCTCTTTGACCAGATCATAACCACACTGGCGACCAAGGACACTACCAGGGCATCCATAGGGGGTGATAAGTATAAACCAGACTACATAGGCATCACCTGAATACGTAAGTAGGAGGACTACGGTCAGATAATACTGATTCACATATACCGTGTATTTGACGCACCTATATATTCATGGGGATAGGTATAGACTTTAGGTAATATGGGTAACGTGTTTACTTGTTCACAGGCATGTTACCAGATAACCTATATAAATAACTTGTCTTAGTAACTTCACTCTCGATATAGTGCATACTCCCTGAGGATGATCGCGTATGGGGATCGAAACATGTAGGAGGAATATAAATATGTTTTAATGTGAAACTTAAAAATGTGATTTTAATGTTTTACGTATATTGTGCAATTTGTTGGTTTTAAACAAGTATTGCCTTCTTGTTTATTTTACCTTCGTTAGCTTCACAAGACTATCATAAATTCCTCGTGCATATGAAGCTGCACAAGATTGTGTACTTGTGCTGCTAAGAAATTATTAGGGAAAGGAAAAAAAGTTTCTTTTGCATCAGCAACATAGGAAATGCACAAATAGTCCAAATAAACTCCTCAGACCGCATTCAATTACAAGATCAAAGCACCGCATTTCCTGTATAAGTTCTATTCTGTTTCAATGCCTCACTAAATATGCAGCCCACGAGACACGTGAATTCGAGAAGATCAAGTAAAGAAGACATGATCTTTGAGTTCTTAATGGGCATTTATGCTTACGCTCTAGAGAAATAAGAAGAGAAACTAGTAAAATAAGAGAAATGAAATGACCCCGATCCAAAGGACCCACATTTCATAACAGCTTTACGTACTCACGGCTGAACTGAATTCAATGGAGCATGATAACTTACATACCTCGGTTTAGACGAATCCTTCAGATTCAGGTTTAAGATTGCAAGGGCAGAATAACTCTTCCTTAAGAAGGTCTAGATATATCACAAAACCTTATCAGCCAAATGAACTAGCAGTAAGAAACTTCCCAGAAATCCTTTCCTACGCCAGTCTCTTTGATATCTTGCTCTCTGCTACCTTTAAAATGAAATGGATCGCTTTCAATCTGCCTTCCAAGTCAGGGCGATTCCTGCCTCCATACGCTTTAGAGAATGAGATGTTAAAGTTAAATTTAACTTCCACTGTTGATGTGTTTCCGATACTCTATCCAACAGAATCCGGGGTTAACACCTCTTTAAAGATCAATTTGAATACAGCTATGTCAAGAGAATGGTCTGGATTCAACTGGCTCAGGACATGGTTTAATGGCGGCCACTTATTAGCGTGGTAATAAACCAACTTGTTTATAATAGTCGGGAAGTTTTCTAACATTCTAAATGACTAGAAATGTCTTTAAAAATACGGTTTTTATAAGTTTGTCACTAGTACTTAATAAATATGGAGACGTATGAAAAATACGGATGACGAAACAGCATAACACATTATAGGGTAAGTTCAAACGCGTTTCTATGCAATAAAAGGTAAATGTTGTCCAGTTACATGCCAAGCAGGCACTGAGGAGAGCTAGAGGTGTAGCTCTACCCAAAAACGACCTCAGCGCTAAAAGGGCTGGTTGGTCAACGTCACACACCGGCCGGGGAAGAAATCCCGGAACGCTTTGCACATTTTTGTATACAGTATTTCCTTGATATCTGAAGAGCATTGATTTTTGAAACGTTCACAGGCTTCGCCCTTTAAATATAGGCTAGGACTAATTTATGGTTCAGTTCGTACAGCACACCGACCTTCTCTGACATAAAAACCGCAAGTTCACGCTGTGTGTTCCGAGAACCACATAAAACACATAAATGAACTGTATGGGCAAAATCAAGAACTTTTTAATGTTAGACCTTTCTGCACACAAATCAATCACTAGATCAATCACTAGAGGGTAAAGGGTTAGTAATGAAGATCACAGCCCAATGTAATGGGTTACGCATCATCTCAATATTATGATGTCGTGGCAGATTGGCTCAGAAAAACAGAGAATTACACAACCAACTCTACAGATTACCAACTTTCTCAGTTCAACCCACACCCCCACCCTTAATATCGTTCACCTTTGTGATGTCCTTGGTCCTTGCTTCTATAAAGACTATAAGAAATTATTACTTTCGAGGAATCTATTAGCACAAACAATACCAACGGTCCTTCCACTTGTCTCTGTTTTTAAAGTTGAACGCATTTAATTCTTCTCTGATCTCTTTATTCCTACTTTTAAAAGCCCTTTTATGTACGAGTACAACAGACTTTCAAAGTAACGTCAGTGGGAGAGACACTCTTCTGTCTGAGTACATTTTTCTTTGTGAATGACACTGTTTCACGGCCATGTATTAAATTTCCAGCACCTTCTAGCTTCAACGGGGTGCAATTTCTAATTTCGTTTTCAACATAATAGGACAGATAGTATAATGTAAATAATATAAACACGGCTTTTCATATCCTTTTATGTAGTTTATTTAGAGGCGCCGACGGTATCTAGACGCGACTCGCTCAACCCGTAGCTCGCGGGCAATATGTTGACCGGGGCACAATGGTAAGTTGCCTGCGGAGACATTTAAAAACAGAAAAGTTGTTTAAGCCTTTCGTCGAAAAGCATATATAAAACACCGAAGAAATGTTGAAAACTTACATATTCTTCTTTCATTATGACATCAGTTACATTACTAATTTACTGTGTAAAGAATGGCTCGAAAGAGTGAGAATCTAGCCCAGGGCCGTCCAACTGCAACCTACAGGAGGGCCAAACCATTCCTACAATTTCGCATGACGGCCACACATATGTCGAAAATGGAAGGGGAGGCGGACTGAATTCGACAAAACGACGTTATTTGCAAACACGACATTTTAATTGTAATTCGGTAAATTTGCCACATTATATTCGTAGGTTGAAGAAATCCAACGAGATGCAACAGTATGCAGATATTTATTTACTGTTAAATTACTCTACATGTTTCGGGCGTCCATCGCGCCCATCATCAGGAGTACATTAAAGTGTAGTTGCAGCCTCTGGTACAGATCATACTATCTGGGGAGCAAGCTTCTTCAAACGTGACCAAATAAGGCTGCAACTACAGTTTAAGTATCCTGATGATGGACGCATTGGACGCCCGAAACATGTAGAGTAATTTAGCAGTAAATAAATATCTGCATACTGGTGCATCTCGTTGGATTTCTTCAACCCAGAATTACGATGCACGGAACCACGAATATAAAATTTGCCACATTGCATTCTGTAGGCTTATTTCATTACCACCGTTAAAATTGATATTATTGACACTATTCAGGTGAACGAAGGCCGCATAAACTTTTTTCGAGTGCCGCATGTTGGCCGGCTCCGCCCTAGCCTATGCAGCAAATCCCATTGGTTTATAAATTTTTCGTATTATCAGTAGCCTACATTTTTACTGCACATAACGTATAGAAAAATACACACATAAAAATTACGCATACGGTTATAGGTATACTTGTTCATTCTTAATTCTGTGTATTGAATTCCACGTTGACCGTGAGCAGGCCAAATTTTGTCCAAGTTACCCGCACTACATCAAATGTTGAGCAGTGCTGATCGAGACTACAGAATTTTAATAAATGAAGTTACAGAATTTCATGGTGTATGGTATTCATTTAACTGAGTAAAAAGATTTCCAGTCAACATCTGACCTAACAGCAATACCTGCCAATATATTGGCGATGTTTGTATTTGTATATTAGGGTAACACTGCAGTGCACTTTAAGAGAGTTTTGCCATCTTAGGAGATCAGATGTTAGGGCAAGGTGACTTGCCTAACAGGCTAAGAGATGCAGTGCACCGTCGGTTTTTGTTTGTTTGCCAGTTTTCTTGGAAGACGCGCGGTTTCATCATCGACAACACATGTGTTCAAGCACGGTGAGACACCGCCTGATTTTCTCCGCATTGTCAAACAGGACCTGAACCGGGGTGTGTGGAAATTGGATCGCACTTGGAGACCGTGTCATCTGACTTACACGATTATCTGAGAAACGCATAAACCGCAACGAAACGTACAAAACTCAGGCACCCAATAAAAATGTGAACACAAGAAGCAGCAACAAAATTTAATGAAACGTTGGGTGTGACAGTAGTGGCCTAAGTAAAAAAAACGCGAAAGGCGTAAATGAAAGAAGAAAGTTAAAGGCGAATTAATTTCCATAGGAGCGAAAATTTCAAGACTAGGAGATTTACATACTTAAGGAAAGTGCGATAGGAAAGAGGGTACAAAAAATTTGAATAAAGAAATCACTAAAGTGAAAAAGGGAATGGTAGGAAGTACAAGGAAGGATGATCAAAAGTTAGCGCAATAAATAATGAACTGGACATTGGGAGGAAAGACGAATAAAGAATGATTAAAAAAAGCAATCCTCCTAAGAAATTAAAACAGCACTGTGATGACAGTTTAAAAGAGCCGGAGAGGGATAGCAGACTACTACTGAGAAAGAGAATTCGGAGCCGAGAGAAACGTTAATTCTTAATGTGTTTCTGCACTAAAGTAACTACATTGTCTTCCCTGAAGAACAGATAGTCACCTGTCTGGTCAAAACATTCGCTGCTTCTATAGATTATGAAATTAACCAAAATATTCAGAAAGATCCGCCATTTGATTAGGTCAGAATCACTGGAATCAAGCTTATACAATGATAACCTATAATACCAATTATTGTAGTATATTCCATTTACGTGCTTTTCCCACTGTAACTTCTCCTCGAGGCTTTCCAAAGTGCATAATTCCGCTCTTAAGTTATCCTCCTTGATTTGATCACCCTAACAGTATTAAGCGAGCAGTTGTGCCAACATGATCAAACAAAATGTATAAGAGAGTGGTAAGTGAATACATACAACCAACCAACCAGCCAACTGAGTTTCATGTTACTCAAAAGTTTCTGACGGGTTTGCCTTGAAGCTCTACGTACTCCTTGACAGCCATGACAGAAAGTCAGCAAATAGTTTTGACAGCAACTTTTTCTCTCCTGTCTCTCTCTCTCTCTGTCTCTCTCTTTCCTGTGGTAATGACAAGAAATTCTGAAATGAATTCTCCAAGGAGTAATTCCGCTTCTGTGAGGCAATTTTTTCGTTTCCACACGAACCGTAACGTGCATCGTTCGCAAAATATACGGCACGATTTTGTTTTTACGAATTGGTTCATGACTATATATCCATTCGCTTATTACATTAATCAGTCTTTCCGTTCATATATATATATATACGCCATTCTATGTGCCGGTACATTTACCATTTTATCTGTAGAGCTTTCCTTCTCTCCATTCATCAGTCCTTCAATTCAGTTTCATTCCAACTGAATATTATACTGCAATATTATACCGCAATATTTCGGATACCAAAACACAGCCAAACTATTCAAGATTCGAAAATCACGTGTTTCACAGCAAACTTTCGCGACAACATGCACTTGACATGATTCGATAATATCCGAAGACTGATGTGATTCAAGGTGTCAGTTGTACAATTCTCAATGCCGGTGATGTATCCAACTGAATTGTGTTAGTTGATCCGTACATACAGTAAACGTTATGTGCTGGCACCAGGACTCGAGGAACACATCAAAACACTCTCCAGGAGCGAGTTTACGAAAATTGGAGGCAAGTATCATAATTACTTTATCTCAGTAATTAACCAACTTGATGCACAAAATTTTTGTTTTACAATACGTTTATGTGCCTCTACATGTTTCGAGCACATGTGCTCGAAACATTTAGAGGCATGAAATAAACTTTTTGTAACACAAAAATTTTGCGCATCAACTTGGTTAATTACTGGGATAAATATATTGAGATGCAGGGTCAGCAAAACGTCAAAATTTATCAAAATTACGTTAAACTACGAGGTCATGTGCAAGTAGATTTTTGAAAGTAACTGACCAGTTTAAGTTGTATTTCTAGACAATGGTCTGGTGTGTTCGGCGACAAACACTAATCCTTCAGACAACAATCAGACAATTACGCAAGTAGTCAATGGCAGCTGTATTGGGACCCCAAAAAACAAACTTATCAGTGTAAGTATACTGGCTTAATATCAGCTTACCTTACGCTGGTCATCATTTCCAACTGTTAGCAATATGAACTCCAAACTCACCTGTAACAAGAAGTAGTATATTCAGTTATGCATAACTTGCACTAATAAGAGGTCTATCTGAAGTGTGCCACATGTGTACACACACACACACACACACACACACATATATATATATATATACACATACATGTGTATGTGTGTGTGTGTGTGTGCGTGCGTGTCTGGCAAACGGCTGCCATAACGCCAACTACCTTTCACCTGCTAGTAAGTCGTTGGGTGTTGGACAGAAGCAGTTATAAGCACAAGAGCCTCTAAATATTTTCACTACGGAGGGCTCATTAGCATCATAACTTTCGGAGCAATCGGTTGTGGTGTTCCTATTAACGGTCATGGAAATTAACATTATCCGCTTGAGCCCTCAAAAATCCAGTAAGATTTTTAGGACTGTGAAATTTTGGCTTTCTTCCTGTTACTGCTAATTTTGGGGTCGTAAATACTCTTCTATAGTGCACTCTTGAGCATCGCACAGTGTCACTTTTGTATTTGTGTGTTTTCTGCAATGTGGTACATGGTGTGCGAGTACATCTGAATGCAGTAACAGCATGCCTCGTGGGTAAACCAAGAACAGTCAATGTTTTATAAAATAAAGTAAACACACACTGCACAATTTTTGTGGCGCCAGTTGTGTAAATTTAAGGAAAAAATGAACGAATTTTATAACATTCGTGGGCTCATGGGTCGATACAAAACGCGGGATATGAGGGAAATAAATAAAACGAGCTGACACAGAAATTTGTACTGACTGTGAAGGTTAATAAGGGCTTCTTTAAGTACCTTAAATGTAAAAAGAATAAACAATTTTCCACCTAACTATTGTAAAGTTTTCTAACTACAACACACTCTCCGAAAGTGGCATTATTATATCCCATACCGGTATAACGCCTCTGGTCAACTTGCAATATTGTGCTTTTTTACTATATTTGAAACGAAACAATGTTTCGTAATTACATACACAGAACTTAGTAAATGTAAGGAATTATAAAATGTATTAAGATTCGTCAAGTATGGTGTTAACAATAAATATAACGTTATAAAAGTAGGGACTTTATTGTAGCCGTTTACCCTACACAAGCACGCACGCACACGCACGCACGCACTATTGCAGTGTTACACAACTTTACTGTTTCTTCTGAAATTAAAAATATAACGAAAGCAATGGAGCTTGCTTTTGTGTCAGTTACTGTCAAAACCCAATCCATGTTGCTAGCGACGTTGCTTTGATGGTTTTTCTGTCACTACAAATAAATGATTCATACACAGCACACAAAAGCGTGTCTGTAAATATTTACAGTGACAATGTGCTATTCTGGGTTATGTCACCCTCTAGTCTCTACCGCTGTGAAAACGTCAATCATGTACCTTCCATTACGTACGTAACTAACCATGCTTACCTCTTGTTAGTGTTAATGATCGGATCTGGATCGGGAGCCAAATGTCACGCATGTATAAACACAAACACATACATGGATATATATATATGGGTGTGTGTGTTTTATGGTGTTTTACTTTCCGGTTTCAGGCACAGCTGAGGCTATTAAACTGGTGCTGCCATTGTTCAAGTACTGTCATTCCCTCCTCCAGCATTGGCAAGGCCGCAGTATGGAAGCTGCTGAAGATACGTCTTTCAATAATCGACTTCTAAGTTACATCATTATTTTTAGGCCCACAGCCCTGCTAGGACAAGTGCACAAACGCAAGCGTTCGTGTACACTCACAACACATCGCCTAGCGTGGCCTATTCTTCATCTGAAAGAAGTATAATAAAAGCACTGTCTCCAGACTTGTTGTGGTCTTCGGTGACCGGCCTATTTCCCTTTCGTAGAGCGTTTCTAGTTTGGTAGACTTTACAGCCGGCTGCTACGACCCACTTCTTTTAAAATCTGAAGTGCGGCCATGTCGGCCACTGTGCTGATTATTGACTTGCGGTTCTCAGAACAAGCTGTCATCTTCCATTGCACTAGCGAAATGGTTTCTGTCATAAATTGGCGATGTGGTTTAATGGAGTATTGAGCGTATTAATAATTGTTAGAATCTTATTTATTATTATATATTAATATATATTCCGTAAATACGTATGTAGTGAAGGCGTGGATGCCATGGTAAGTAGTATCCACCCATATTTTCGCACACTGTGGCGAATTTTTATGAAATCTGATTACCTGAGAGGTTGGAGGAAATATGTTAAATAATTCAAATTTGAGGAGAAATCAGACAACAATAACCCTCGATCAATATGAAGACATAAAAATATCCCTCCAATCTAACTTGATGAATTGTCGTTAGACAGAAGCGCCCGGAATGTAAGGTACAGGAAACAAATATACAAGTCAAAGCACAAGTAACAGGTAGTAGAATGTCCGTCCGTCTATCGAATTGTCGTCCATACTTCGAACCCCGAAACTATTCAGCGTGTTTCGATGACACTATGTACTCGGGCTCTAAACTACGTACTATTAAGAGGAATGTTACTGTAATCTTCTCGTGAGTCCAGTACCATCACTACCTTGCATACAGTGTAATATAATGAAGACTGTAATTCGTTGTAATGGTTGCAACCAGTGGAACTTAGAATTACATGGGCAGAACAAACTGTTGCAGCACATCATAATGTACGTATACTGAAAATATCGAACAATGTTCCTTATGAAAAACGTGCAAATTACTGGACAACTGGGGTGTTGCTGACGGAGGTAATAAGAATTTCTACCTTGTTATTTATTTCTTGTTCTTTCTGTGTAATCGTTTACCAGGTCTCAAATTGTAACTCGGTTCATTTCATTTTGGACCTCAGAATCTTACACACCGCACGTTGTGTAACAGTTCGTGACTAACCACTCAAGACCATACGCGGGCAGCTGATTGACCCTGTTCCATAAATGCACAAAGCAAGTTGACAGCCTACTGAATCTACAAGTAACACACGTTATTAATACTCAGCTGTTTCACGATCTACAATGAGCAGATCTGATCACTTTTTTTTTAATGTTTCTACGATCATTTCTTTATGAATACATAACGAAGGGAACATAACCAGACAATACATAACTTTATTATAGCGACTACGATGGCAGCTACTGTAATGCATGTCAAATTTACATATGTATTTGTATTAGATAGAAACTTTGAATCCAGTAAGGGATCGTTCACTCACAACCGCTAAAGTCAGCAGTGCTAACCAGCCTGAACCCGGTAGTGACTTGATCAGATCATTATACTTTTAGGAATGCATGACTTGTCAGCTCTACTCTATAAAGCTTAGCGCAACCTGGCAAACGTCTCACTCGCTAACAAATTAGTTATCGGCCGTCACGTATCTACAATTGAAGAATTATAGTGACTGAATACAATTATAACAAAGATTGTTGTAAGGATACTACGATGCTGTACCGTCTACTGTTTATTCAAGGTAAGGCATATTGATTGGTATTCAAAATTCACTTTATTTCGAGTTGAGCAGTTTGGCAATTATATTTAGACTTTATTCCAAATTTATGCGTTTTGATTTTTAGAGAAAGAGCAAGTTAATAATTTAAATAAAGTATATTACATTTTGGCAGAGTTTGATTGATTAAGTTCGTATTTATTACTTCGTTATTGTTACATAATATTTAATTTTACAGAATAGAATATATATTTTACTTTTATCCAAATTGGGATTGATTCAAACGATTGTTTGTAAATCCTTGAGTCCTTGTTCTAATTTGATTTGCCAAATCTCTTTGGCTGGTGGCAGCAAAATTCTACCATAAATTCCAGTGTCTTTCCCCGACGAGAAAACTTGATGGAAGTGAAGCCATCATTTAGGTAGGAAAGCACTACACTACTATACGTAGCCGAAACATGTAGCTGTCAATAAAATCACTATAATAAATTGTGCACTGAAGAGTTATATTTCTTTCATTACGTATTCTGCAAGCACAACGGAAATGCCACACCTTAAAAAATCATAAATGAAATTTGTATCCAGAAGTTCTGTCATACGTTCCAGTTCTTTCGAATATTCGTTTTAAAATATTATCTAACTACGGGTACCTAAAGTAGTCGTCGCATAAGCACTTTCTAATAAATATAAAAAACTTCACAAATATAATTTCTTCTATCGTTTCTTCCTCATTCTGTGTGGCAGTCCCTGAACTGTCTGACCAGAATGATCAGAGCGCAGAATTCACCGTCTTGCACACCGTGACGGTCCGCCCATCAGCGGTTCGCCCTACCCACTCCAGCAGGGAACAACACTAATCAGAATGTACGTTACCGTGGCGGTTTACCAGCACGTGATTTTAACCCAAACATATCTAATAATTTATTTAATAAAGTCAACCTAATTTCGTGGTACTTTTGAAAGAAATTTTCATCGGAAAAAGTTTCATACATAAAAAAACACACACATTTCACTTAAAAAAGTCTTTAACACAATCAACATTTAACGAACTGCAAAACAATAATATATTTGTGTAAATAACCTGTAAGAATAAAATATGAAAAATGGGCCTGCACCTACGTAAGTTGGTTATTCGAAAGTAAGTACTCTCTGCGCATATCTCTCGCACATCCTCGAGACTGTCACTTTGTGCATGTTCAGTGACTTCCTCTATCAATTGAGAAGCCACAGACGCCATTTCGTGAAATTCGTGTTATGTTTATGTTTGTTCCTGTACGTTAAACATGTTTACGACAATTGAAGGGG
>Ga0123352_10017203_pt1 | contig 11529 bp, 10 predicted proteins | sample TergutLab28metaG_FD_89700 | JGI IMG/M metagenome (GOLD analysis project Ga0123352, IMG submission 89700) | Labiotermes labralis P1 segment gut microbial communities from Petit-Saut dam, French Guiana - Lab288 P1 | ecosystem: Host-associated > Arthropoda: Insects > Digestive system > Gut ...
GTATCCATAAGAAAGCGCATCTCTGCCGCTTCTAGAAAAGTCATGTTTCGCTACCATAAAGTAGTGATGGTCTAGCTACAACTTTATATAATTTCATTTGGGTGTCTGTACGAGTTTTCTTTAAATGTCTTCTGATAGTGCCGCGTATTCTTTGGAATCTATTTTTTTTTGTCAAAATCTAGTTCACCTTCGAAACTTAACTCGCATCCGAAATAATTAAATTTTTTCACTTGTTCTAATATTGATCCGTTTATTTCTATTTTAGAGCGCGTTAAGTGTTTTCCTTTACAAGCCATAATTTTTGTTTTGTCCGTGGATATTTTAAGGTTATTGTCTTTGCTTATTTGGTTTAATATATAGACAGAGTTCTCGAGTTTGTCTTCAGAGTCTTGCTTAATTACTTGATCGTCTGCGAAGAGTAATGTGTTAAGGTAGAGGTTTCTTTTAAGCACTATACCAGGGTCAACTTTGTGTCCAATTTCTTGGGAGGTCTTCTATATAAATATTAAAAAGAGCCGGTGGTAGATTACACCCTTGTCGTACATCTTGATTATTATTTTTTTCAAGAATTTTCTTTCCTGTATCAATTTGTACACTGGTATTTTTATATAGACTTTTAATTACATCAATTAAACGATACGGTATACCTCTTCTATTAAGAATTTGTCATAGTTAGTTTCAATCTACTCTATCAAAAGCAATTTCTAGGTCCAAGAAGGCCATGTGAGTTTCTAAGTTAAATTCTCTTCTTTTTTCCATTGTTTGTTTAATGATAAATACATTATCAATGCATAATCTGCCTATTCTGAATCCATTTTGTTCTTCAAGTAATACTGTTTCCAATAATGTTTTAAAGCGTTGTGCAGTTATCTTAGCGTATATCTTGTAACCACTATTTAAAAGACTGAAGCCTCTGTAATTCGAACAGTTATCACGTTTGTCTTTTTTAAATCGAGATTTTACTCTTGCTTGTCCCCACTCTTCTGGAATCAGTCTTTCTCTCTAACATCTGTTTACTAACTGAAGTAAGCGATGTGAGAGGACAGGTCCCCCGTATTTGAAGAGCTCAGAATTTAATCCATCTGGTATCCCTGTGGTCCAGCTGCTTTTCCCTTTTAATTGATTTCAAACTCCGAGTTCGTCATCGGTGATTTAAAGTAGCGAAGATGTGCCACAATATTCTATAGTTTGGGCGTCCGGCACCACAGTTTTGTTTCAGGAGTGGAGGTTGGTACGTTATTCGGTCCTGTGAACGTTAACCTAATTGTTTGTTCCCCAGATTTGCCTCAGTTAATCTAGGCTCATCCATGTTTCGATGTGTTCTTTAATCCATGGTGTTGTGACGCATTTTTCGCAGAGAGTGAGTGCGTCATGGAAGATGAAATGGGAAACGAAGAACGCAATGAAATACCGTCAGCAGATGGAGAGAGAGACGTCTCATTCCGAGAGCTAGTAAGCAGAACATAAATACGATCCCCATGTTTAATCTAAACCATCGTGTATCAGATGGTTTGTAAATAAAGTCTTGGCATATTTTATTGTAGAGGTTATGAGACCCCAAGCAAGGTATAACTTAGATGTGTCTTGTAAAGTTATTTTCTCCGAATGTTATTTATGTTATTCTTTTCCTTTCAAAGGGTATTGTAGATGTGTTATGTGAAGCCTGTGAACAACTAAAGTGGAATTCACCAACAAGAATACAAAAGGAGGCAATTCCCTTAGCTTTACAAGGTATAGCACCGCATTCTTTAACGTTTGTGGTAGTGGCAGCAGTTTTTGTTTTATTTTAGTTCTACAACAGTGTAAATTATGTTTGTATTTTTAGGCAAAGATATAATAGGTCTGGCAGAGACTGGATCTGGAAAGACAGGAGCATTTGCACTTCCTATATTACAGGCGTTGTTAGAGAATCCACAGCGTTACTTTGCTTTAATTCTCACCCCAACTAGAGAACTGGCATTCCAGATTGCAGAACAATTTGAAGCGCTTGGTAAGACAAGTACAATAATTTATTCTTATGCGTGTTTCTGCCTGTTTTTTGTAGCACAGTGCTTATTAGTAATTACTACAACCCATGCTGTTATCAACCTTCTAGAATTCTAAATACACACACATAACCACATGCTAATGTGTGCAAAATTATGTACACTTACACATTAATATTCCCACATGCATACATGGGCATGTTCCTTCAGTTGTAAAATATATTTTTTTTAGAGTGGAGTTTTTTGATGTGTGTATGATATGTGGTCTGTAAGGAGTAGGGTTAAACATAAAATAAGACAACAAACTGTATGACACTTTCCTCAACCTTCACTACCCTTTTTTCTGTTTCCAAGCATGAATGTACCAGCTTATAGTTGTACAACAGTGTGAAATGTAACCATCATGTGCCTACCTTATATTATGTTATTCCATCAGTGCCAGATCTCACCCTTAGAAATGCCAGTTGTCTGTATATTCTCTTTACCTTATACAGCCTTGCTCCCAAACTCTGGTCTTCCAGGTCAGAAGTCATGATCAGAGTGTGCACTGCATAGAGTACTGCCACCACCTAACTTCTTAACTTGGAATACACACCACAGGGTAGGCTAATGGTAGCCCTGCCTAGGAATGTGGCCAATATAGACTCTCTTTGTTGTTGTGGGATGAGGAAGGAAAGGTCCCTTTGGAAAGTCTGAGTCACCTAGCCTGAAGATTTTCTGACTTTTGGACAATCAGACACAGTCACACAACTGAGAATGCTAATTATAATGTATATACACGAATCAAATCAAGATAGCATTCTGAATATGAAATCACACAAAAATAAACACACTATTCCAAGTGAAATCTTTCTAATGTTCTATCAGTCGCTGCTGTCGAGCCCCATTTTTCCTTAAAGGACACTTCATTTGGCTTCATGTTACTCTTTATGTGTACACTCGTTAGCCCCATTTTTCCTTAAAAGACACTTCATTTAGCTCCATGTTACTCTTTATGTGTACAGTCATTACTACTGCAGACATCCACAGAAGCCTCAGCTTGGGCTGTCCAATATCATGCCTTGCACCTATTATAATCTTACAAGTTACAAACTAATAAGTGGAAGATGTTGGCATATGAGTATTGCCTGCTTCTTGAATATTATTGGATGTCATTAATTTGCTTTATGATACATGTGGATGCAAGCAGTAATTATTTTAGCTATGAAGGTTTGTCTCCAGGCACCCCCTTTTATATAGAAAAAGCTATATCTCTAATGGTTTTCCAAATGTATGGTTATTGGTGTGCGCTGTGCTCTTAACCACTTCCCCCTGAGCCATCATACTGCTAGTACTCACTGACTAGGCTAGGAATGCTGAAGAAGCACAAGGACTGGTTTTACTGACCAGTGGTTGAACCTTGGTGGTACTCTGCTGTATTTCCTTGTGACATACTGACGGATAACTTTACTTTGTCACCAGCATATTTACATTAAAAATAAATTATCAGCTTATTAATGTAATGTAAAATTGTGTACAGGAATGTAACTGAACACAAAGTCTCCACACATTTTTTAATACAGACGAATACATAATGAATACAGTATATCTGCCTGAAACTAGAAAAGGTATTGTAACACAAGTATTTCATATGTGAAGGTTGAATATGTGTTTAAAAAAGAATCCATGTTAAATTGAGTATTCCGAAACGTAGTTTATTTGTTTTTACAACCTGTCTAGGACCACCTAATGTGATTTCAGATGTTTACAGATTCATCACATGCCTCCAGACACACATTAATGACAATGACTGTGGCAACTCTTGGAATGAACTGTATGTCAGTGATTAACTTTTTCAGAGACCTGTTGGCACATCTTGAGTGATGTTTCGTTCTTCATATTACTAAATATAAACAGGCAGTACCACAGTTTCATGGATATTATTTAATACCACAAAACATGGTGAGGTTGTGGTATGAAGTTATATCCATGTAATAGTTGTATTGACTGAAAAACTTAATGGTAGTTAGAATCCATTGAATGGAAGCTGGGTGGACCTAGGGGATGGTCTTGATATTTTTGAAAAGGCAAACATCTCTTGGTCCTGTCAGGAGTTGAACCATGATTCATTTGTCCAGCCAATGGTCACTATACTGACTATACTGTCCTGGCTTCTGTACAGTACTGTATTAGCATTTATTTTGTTGAATAAATGTGCTGAATTTGGTAAGTTTTCATATTGTTTGTGTCTTTTGAAATTCTGTTTGTTAAAATATAGGTTATGCATTTTGGGCTCTGTTTTCTGTTTTTGGTCAGCAGAATCCCAAACATGTGTCAGATGTTAGTAATGTAGAAGAATTATGGTTTTTAGTTATAAATTACATTAGGTATGTAATGCATTTTGTGCATTATTGTAACACCTTTTCAGGATCCAGTATAGGTGTGAAATGTGCTGTAATTGTTGGAGGGATGGATATGATGTCACAGGCATTAACACTTGCCAAGAAGCCTCACATTCTAATTGCTACTCCAGGTCGACTAGTGGATCACCTAGAAAACACGAAGGGATTCAATCTCCGTGCCCTGAAATTCCTGGTTAGTTTTATGTCTGTTAGCAAAGTTTTAACACGTCTGTTTCAGATAGGGGTGCCATTATTACATATTAGTTGTTACTGAATTTGTACACCAATTAAATTTCCAAAAATTTCACTACGTCTCTTTATCCATTGCCTGGGAAACATACAAGGAAATGTGGAAAGGTTGTGATGGACATCAGCACCAAAGGAAAAGAAACTCATTCTTATAATAAAACCAACAAGATGCACTAATTTCTCAATTTTATTTTTGGAATAGAACTCTCCATGTTTCAGACAGGTTTTCTGTCCATCATCAGGAGTCTAGTACTGTAAAACAGCAATAGCGGGGTCCTGATCCTGCTAGCAAGCAGTCAGCAAAACCTGTATGACATATACCTATTGCTTTGTATACAGTACTAGACTTCTGATGATGGACAGAACATGTGTCCGAAACATGTAGAGTCCTGTTCCAAAAATAAATTTTAGAAATTAGTGCATCTCATTGGTTTTATTATAAGAATATATCATGATGCACAATCCTCTGAATATCAGAGAAGAAACTCTGTTTGTACAATAGTGAGATGAAATTGCCTTTATGCCTGCACACTATGCTGTGAAGGTATATAGGTAACTGAGGTAATCCTGAACACACTTGGCACTGGATGGAGCTGAGTGCTTTGTTCACATTTCAATTCTGATGTACTCACAGCAGAACATCAGTACTGTGGGTTAGGCATTGTGCTTTGGTGCTTTCTCTTCTGATTCATGCAAGACTGAAGCCACCCAAAGAGTATAAAATATAAGCCCAAGGTTTGTAAAGATAAGCTGATAGGAGTAATTCCCTTATTGGGGTTCTTTAATGTACCATCAGAAGCTAAGTGTTATGACAGTAATGGATTGAATTTGTATTTTCCTGATGCTTATTGTTGCTTGGGGGTGGGAATAGGCCCTGGATTTAGTTTCACAGGAAGTTGCTGTTGGTCTGGCAGTTGTGAAATTTGTAGGGTCTCAAGGGTTCCACATAGAGAAATGTAAATAACTGCAGGAGACTTGAAATATTTTACCTATAGTATAATCCAAAACTGTGACATACATATTCAACTGATAAAATACTCATAAACATCTGAAATCAGTGAAATAGTAAGTTAGGTTTTTTAAAAATGTTCTTATTGAAGGGTGCCCTTTGCGTACTTATTATCAGTATGTATCTGTATTCTGTGATGAAGGTCTTGAGGTAGAGTATCACGTGCTGAACATGTTCAGTTACTGAAAGTCTTTTCATTGTTGAGCTAAGCTAACAGTATGGAATTCTGTGTGGTAAAGTGACAGACCATCTGTAATAGTGACATCCTATTTTGCTCAAACACAAATATACAAATACAACAAAGTGTTCTTTGAAAACAGGTAGCACAAATATATAGTAATGAAAGTTATAGTTGTGCTGACGGAAAAGTTTGTTGTATTTATAAATTGTAATGAACCATGACAGTGATTTCTGTGGACTGTAAAGGAGTTCTGTAATTTCTCATTTTGTAGATTATATGTCAAACATTGTTTTTCTTTGTTAATGTCACTAAGTACAACTTATTAGTGTGCCATGTTATTTCAAAGGTAATGGATGAAGCAGATCGAATTCTGAACATGGACTTTGAAGTAGAAGTAGACAAGATATTGAAAGTAATTCCACGGGAGCGTCGGACCTTCCTGTTCTCTGCAACAATGACTAAAAAAGTGCAGAAGTTACAGAGAGCTTCATTAAAAGATCCAGTGAAAGTGGAAGTGTCTACAAAATATCAGACAGTTGAAAAACTGCAACAGTATTACATCTTTATTCCACTTAAGTTTAAGGTATGAGTGTATGATGGTGATGACATGCGTGCTGGTTAATGTAGCTTAATTAAAATTACTAATATTAATCATATTTTATTATCGCCTTCATAGAGAATTAATATATTTGCAATTCTTCTGACAGAGATTTTCACAGTTCCTTCCGGGTAAATGTGGAGAGAGTACCACTGATTATGATGTTACCACTTCCAAGTCCTTTGCAATCCATTATTCAGTAATCTTGCAATTTGTCACTATATATTCTGAGTTACAAACAGAATGATTAAACAGATTATACGTAAGTTAATAATTGTACTTAACTTTGGGCATTCACACTCAAATTTGTAACATAATGTTTGACAGATCAGTTAGTTAAGTCATTTGCATCATGTTTGACTGATTCCTTGTGAGGACAGAGTGTTCTTTTACCACATCCATATTGATTCTGAGAGTCATCCACCATACTAGCCAAATGGTAAGGGATCCTTCAATGGGGATGAAGTGGGGAGGGCATGAAGCTGACCATTTGCCTTCTACTAGTAGCTCTCAAGAAGATATCAGTTGCAGTCAGGATGTATTGTTGCACATGAAATATGGTGTGATTTGAGCAAGCAGTCTGTTCATCCAAAAAACCAGTAATGCCTGATTATTAGTACAGATATGTGTGTACTATGAAAGATGGGTACATGCAGTGAAAAATACAATGATTAGCAGTGACTATTTGAGAAGATTTTGCCTGCACATATCATTGCAGATCAATCCATGTATTATAACACACCATAATAATGAAAGCCCATGGCTTTACAATCTAATGACTTCACATCTGTAGCAGTCTTGTGGTGCACTGATCTATTGTAAAGGGCAGGCAACAAATTGGAAGAAACTGTCTTGTCACTGAACTGGAGAAATGACATTTGATGCCATGTAGCATACACTCATGAAATTTATGTATCACTGTAAAGAATAAAGTCAGAAATTTTTTCCAGACAGCTACCACATTGGCTAACAGTAGGAAACAGGAAAGTTATGTTGTAGTTCTGTAATTCAAAGAAGCATCAGTAGGGTATTTTGACATTATTTATCCCATGCATTTGATTGAATTAAATTGTTTATTCATGACACTAACAAATGCACCTTTGATGTATACAAATACAGTCTTAGTCACTCCTGCATGTTTTGACTCCCTGAGGATGGCATGACATCAAAACATGTAGGAGCCATATAAGACTGTATGTGTGCATTTAAAAAGTGCATTTGTTGGTGTCATGATTGAAAAGTTTGACTAGAAAACTTTATGTGCTGGTGTTCATTGAGATATTTTTCCAAAGATGAAGGTGTTAACAACTGGAATACTTGATATCATCTTTAAAATGGCCATTTCTCTGTCGTATCACACATATGTGATGAGACTGGTGGATTGCTGTTTTTGTTGTTGTTGTTACAAGTGTTTGATATTTATTCAGTAATGTCCCAGGTTCCCTTGTTGCATCTATCCAAAAGAAATGCTCATGTCATTCTTGTAGTTGAGTCACTTGTAAATAATGTTCTGTATTATCTGCTGACAGTGACACAGTTGTCAGCAATGCTTGCAATCAGAATTAATTGCATTAACAGTCTCTTGGGACTTGCAAGTAGAAAAAACAGCTTACACCAAGTACCACATGCAATTTCCTTTCTTGGACTATCAGTTTCTATGAAAGAGCAGATGAAATTTTTAAAATCTCTGGAAAAGTGAATACTGATTTATGTAGAATTATGTCACTTCATTTTTTTTTGCAGGATGTTTATTTGGTTCACATTTTAAATGAAATGGCTGGCAATTCTTTTATGATCTTCTGCTCAACCTGCAGCAACACTGTCAGAACAGCATTAATGCTGCGCAGCCTTGGTTTTACAGCTGTTCCTCTGCACGGCCAAATGTCACAGAACAAACGTCTAGGAGCACTTACCAAGTTCAAAGCAAAAAATAGATCTATTCTCATCTCTACTGATGTAGCCAGCAGGTGAGGTGCATCGAGATAAATCTCAAGTGATGCATAAATTTGAACAAGAGAGAAAAGAAGTATTGAAGATACTGTGAACTTCATCATGATGTGTTGCAGCCTCTCGGCAATGAGTAGAATGAAGTTCATACTGTGAATAAAGTTAATATTATCGATAAGTGAAACCCATCGTCTGGTATCTCTCAGGTTTCAGTTTAGTTTACATACTGCATAATAATGTCACAGTATGGAATGCTACAATCAGACATGTAATAATCCATTGCAGCCCAGTGCTTGGGTTGTTTGTCTGCAACATTCTTCACTACATATGCAGTATAAATTTTTTATGTATACCCTGACTTCCAAGTTTGCCATATTGTCTACTCAGCTGTTCAAGGAATTCTGTTGTTGGTTAGACATCAGACATTGGAGGTTTATCACCGTCATATCGGAACCTGAACTGCTGTGATCCAAAGTCCTGCAAATTATTTGCCTAACATTTTAATCTAAATTTAAATGTTGTTAAAATATTGTCTGTTGCCATTATGCTTCACAGGCATCTCAAGCTTATCACTGTATATTAATTATCATAGCAGTTCTACATCAAGAACTTCCTTTAGTACTGTCTTCTCATAAGCCAACCACTGTTTTTCACTGAGACAGAGAATGTTTTACACCAATTCAAAACAATGAGTAGTTTATGTATTTTAATCTTGAGTGTTTAGAATAATCTTGAATGTTTAGAAATGAGGACAGTGAGAATGATAGCATGCATTTTATAAGCCTAATGCAGCTTTAATTTCATAATCAGGATTATTTTTATGTGTTTGGTGGTTCTGTACTATAATAAGCTCACTCCACATAGCAGAGTACTTGCAGAGAATCTGAACCTACATCAACTTCAAAAGTTTCATGCTATTGAACAATTTCCTTTTCTTCCCCCCTCCCCCCCCACCTCTCTCTCTCCCTCCCCCTCCCCCCAGGCCCAGTTTATTGGTCTGAAAGATCTTATGATTGTATGAAATAAATGCCTTTCATCACTATACACTAGTACTGTATGCTAGTAACTGTTTTATTCTATTCTTCTAGGGTCCTTCCTAGATACTTTTTAGATAGGTATTCTGGATTAGTGTGTAAAAGTCAACAGTATGAGGCATGCTTTGTTTTAAAGCATTATGAACTCTGAAACATCCCACAAATCCTTACCACCAGAAACTCTGCTGTAGGTGTTGTTACAGCATTTTTACCAGCTAATTTTGTTCAGACTTTGAAAATATACTGTCAAATTACATAATAGACATGCTGGGGATTAGACATCTTGTCATTTACACCAACTAAATTCACAGAATGGAATACTTAACATATTGCTAGAGGTTATTTTATTAAATTCTTAGAAAAGTGCAAAATCTGTGGTAAGTTGGAAGTGACTGTATGAGTTACAGTACTTTAACTTCACATCTGTATGTGAACTGTTGCACTGCTAAATGTGTGTAAATCCTCAGCAGTTTAGATTGCATAGACAAATGCAGAAGCCATAATCCACTTACTGTAGTGGCTCAGTGTGCACTGTACTTCTCCATTCACAGCCAGCATAACAATGGAAGTTGTGGACTCTGTGGAACTGACACTGAATCTCAGATATGCATTTCTTTATGTCAGTTAAAGAACACTGGATAAGAAGATGTCAGCAGTCCTAAATGGAAGAGTTTGCTATCAAGTTTGTTTTTATCTATTGTTTGTCATAATTCTGTAAACTTCTGCTTCAGTTAGTAACAAACCCCTTAGAGCAATCATCATTCATATCGATGTTGATATTAATGCAGTAACAAAGTTTAATTCTCCGCACTTTTTAAACATTTGCTGCAGGCATTGCCACCGGAGTTTTGATTTTAAATTTTAATAAACAACTCTGTGCAGAGTGTATAATTTGTATTGTGTTTTTTTGAACTTCTGTGACTAATTTCACATACTGTTGCCCCTCTGCCTAAAGTTTGGATATATGGAATCCATAACATATGTGTGTATATGAACTGTCATAAATATGGAATTCCTGTATGCTGATATTGATGGAAGTTGTTACATAAATGTTTGTTATTCTGTTTATTTGTAGGGGTTTAGACATACCTCATGTTGATGTTGTTATCAACTTTGATATTCCAACACACAGTAAAGACTATATCCATCGAGTTGGCAGGACAGCAAGAGCTGGTCGAGCCGGTAAATCAATCACATTTGTGACTCAGGTAAATTTGTGTACTTTGCTGTTAAACAGTTTGAAGAAGGAATACAGTTTTGCTATCTGATAATTACAGAGCCTTTGAATTTGTATATCAACATGCTTTCCATTGAAATCAATGCCATAGTACACTTTCAGGTATTCTGTTTGCAGATATTGAACATCATGGTTTAGTGTAGAGTGCTCTTGCTTTGTACTATGGAGATAGCAGCTTCAGAATTTGCCCAGTGACTTGATTTTCTGTCTGTGCAGACATATGCTGCATTGGTGGTTAGGCCATAACCACATTCAGCAAAAAGAATCTTTATGCATAGAACAAAGCATGGACACACTTTGATCATTTGTTACATTTCTGAATTCTGCCATTTAAAAAGGTTTGATGAACTTTGTTCTGGAAAGCTATTACTATTTATTTGTGGCTTATTTAGTGACACTTTTAGTAGATCAGACAATATAGCATCAGGTTGATAGTCAAAAATAGATTGGAGTGGATTTGTAAAGAAGGATTGGTACCCTATTTTGAGGTGCTAACCTGATGTTTGCCTGGAGAGACTAATGAGAACTTAAGAATATCTCAGTCGAGATACCATAATGGTGTCCTAGCCGAGAATGAAATCTGGCACCTCCAGAATACAAGTCAGAAGTGTTGCCACGAGATTAAGCTTGCTTATTGCAAAACTCTTTGTGAATATTTTAGCATTATGGGCTACACTGACCAGTCAGGACCCAAGTAAAGGTCTGGTTGCACTTCCAGGTAGTGTATTAAATGTATGATGCATGGGCACTAAAATGTTCCAAACTGATAACAAAACCAAATTTCAGACTCTCCTTAACTTTTAATCATTCATTTCAGGAACGTATAACCAGACATAATTGCCAGTAAATGGATCCAGAAAGTATTTGGCTGTTATATTTACAGCTTATTGTATTAAATCATCCAGTTA
>Ga0123352_10017204_pt1 | contig 11529 bp, 7 predicted proteins | sample TergutLab28metaG_FD_89700 | JGI IMG/M metagenome (GOLD analysis project Ga0123352, IMG submission 89700) | Labiotermes labralis P1 segment gut microbial communities from Petit-Saut dam, French Guiana - Lab288 P1 | ecosystem: Host-associated > Arthropoda: Insects > Digestive system > Gut ...
TGTCTGGTCTGCTGATTGGGATGAGACTAGTTCTGTATGGGTGGCTGTCTGGTCTGCTGATTGGGATGAGACTAGTTCTGTATGGGTGGCTGTCTGGTCTGCTGATTGGGATGAGACTAGTTCAACCAGCCTCATCCCAACCAACAGACCAGAGAGCCACCCATACAAAACGAAAACTACCAGTGTCGCATAGATACAGTAAGTTCTCCTGATGATGGGCACACAGTTGCCCGAAACACGTAGAGAAGTTGAAAAAAATATACAAAGAATTAGGGTGCACCTAGTTGGTTGGCTTCATTTGAAACAAGAGTCCCATTTTCGATTAATCTATTCTGTTAAATAGGCCGTGTCAATTGTGTGTTATTGCGGTTCCTTTGTATGTATAATTGTGCTTGATCAGTTGTGTAGCGTCTGTATCATCTAATATGTAAATGATTCTTTTTTTTTTCAAAGTTTGAAAGCAAGTTTTCCTGATTCTTTGTGTTACTTTCCCAGATGGACTGTGGATCAGTCTGTGAAACGTGAGTCTGGATGATCTGTGTCCTGGACCGCGAGTCCAACCCACAAACTTCTGAATACGGTTGCGGTCTCCAAACATGGCATTCTCGCGCCGCATTGTATTGAAATATATCTTTTGTAACATTAGGCATGACACTCTTAATATTCTGTCTTAGAAAGTATGAAAGAACATTCAATCTTTTGAAGTCTAGCGGTTTCTGTACGTACCACCAGATTTAGGTAGGTTTTCACCCTTTTCATAGTCCACTATGGCCCTTAGGGTGAGTAAAGGTATAGCTCCACTCTTTCTAGGACCTCGGCACTCTAGATGGGGGTGGGGGGTCAGCCCCACGCCCCGGGCGCCTCTACCCCCGAGAAAGACCCGGTACCCATTGTACAGGAGGCTATGTGGGCCCCAGGGCCGATCTGGACGGGCGGAAAATGTCGTTCCCGCCGGGATTCGATCCCGGACCATCCAGCCCGTAGTCAGTCGCTATACCAACTGAGCTACCGGGCCCACACCACCAGGTTTAACATTCAAAAAATTCTTCTGGTGCTTGCTTTGCGCTGATTGTTTTGTACGTATCTCAACACAGACAGCGATGTTTATCGTGGCACCGTGCATTTTGTAGTTTATTTACGGCACAACAAGCACACAGACAGCCGGTCTCAATTCAACAGCGCACGACTCACACACACAACACACGACATGCTGCCACAGCACCAAATAAATAAAAAGAAGTAAATCAGTGAGTGTTTTAAACTGTAACTTTAGCAAGGAACAACGTATGCTCCCTGAGGATGATCGTAGGATCGAAACATGTGGGAGCGTTGTAAGTGTTTTAATGTAAATTTTAGATTATTGAAGACTATATATGTGCATTTGTTTGTGTGTTACTTAAATAAACAGACAGCGACGTTTACTTTATACACCATTAACTGACTGCTTTTTATAACCGTTTTGAAAAGTGTTCCCAGCGCGGTAAGGACTGATTTATTAAATAAAGCAGAATACGTTCAGTTTAGGTTAACTGTATCTTTACTCGTACCTGCAACATTCCTCTCTTCTCCACAGCACGTTGGCCCGGGCTGATATCCAGCCAGCCTTCTACGTTGGGAATACCTTCGGTTGTTCCCCATGGGGAAAGCGGCCGGAACTTGGACACCCACTTCCATCTAGTGTCGTAGTGAAGAACGCGTAGAGTTATACCCCACTGCTGCAATTATCCCTTCATGGCGTGCACAGTGATAACATTACGTGTTACTTAGACTGACGCATAAAGTCACGGTTTGCAGGGTATCGCTGCCATTCTTTTCAATCTGATCCGTCACGCTTCTGATCTGAAGCCAGAACTTCAGATTTCATAATTTTCTCATTTGCTCAGTGCAGTTGCTGTAATAAGACAGTCTGTGGACACAAGGCACCACATTCGGGCCCACTCACATTTTTCCTGCATTTTGACGTTACATGAAAGAAGCAGCCGAAAGAGCGCCGGTGAATAGGGTAAGGAACTTATGTACCCCGCTGAAATACTTACCATGAACTCGGGAATGTTTTAAGGACCCCATACACCCTAAGTCAAACTGTGCAGTTTAACTGTGTAAAAAACCTGCAAGAAAATCTGAACTGAATGTTCTCTGGCACAGCACAGTTTTCCCATCAGGTGTGTCAGTTTCTTTTGGTCAGTTCTATGTGTCTTCTTATTCGTGTGACATCGTGGTGTCGGCAGGTAAACTGAGGAAACTGTGGGATTCCCTGAGTGAACTGCGAAGTTCTCTGTGTGAAAAACGACTGGAAAGGACAGTTCTGAGACCTGCGCTATTGCCTGTCAAAACTGCGCAGTTTACTCAGTTTTTCCGTCAGTTATGACGCCAAATAGTAAAATCGCTCAGTTTAACTGACAGTGTATAGCGCTCTCTATGACATTTAGCTCAACATGTTTTACCTTGCTGTCTTCTACGTAAGAAGGCAAAAAAAAAATATGCTCCAGTACTTTACGCATGACGTTTGTGTGTATTACATGTATTTGTGTCGCAACAGTACTAAAAGGGAAGTGAATATACTTAGAGAATTACTTAGAATGATTGAATATCATATTCTTAGGGCTAGCAGCGTGGTCAAGTGATTGGATGGCGAGTAAACAGACGTTTCGAGGACCAGCTTCGTCCTTGTCATCAGAGAACTGACGGAGCCAGTTCCCTTACCATTCAACCACCCGACGCGGCTGCTAGGCCCAAGAATATTTTATGGAGTTCGTTCGTCGTAAAAAAGGTAAAGCAGTCCCGTTACAGGCCTGGAGTGGCCCAGAGGGTTCCACGAAGTTAAGGTTCCCAGATTTCATGACAACGGCACATGATGGTGGTAAGGTTGGCAGCCTTACGCACCGGCCACCTTCACCCCCAGGAAATGCTCCTGGTACTCACTTCTGTTAGAGGCTGAGTCGACCCCAGGGTCTACTGCTATCGGAAGGATTTTATGTAAATGAAAAATTCCAATGACACCAGCTGGGATAGAACCAGCGACCTTCCGATTTGTAGCACAGCACCCTAACCACTGTGCTACCGCGGTCCGCCAGTTTAGTCGTCGTGAAAGATTTAAATTATAAATCACTTAGAATGATATTTGGATATAAAAAAGTGGGAGTGGCATCACTTGAGACAGGTATGTATCTGTGCCTTCACCTCGCATCGTTGGGGTTATAGCCCACGATGAGAAGGACGGAGAATGCAGCAAGCATCGATACATTAATTATGTGTGTATAAGCAAACACACAAAAGCAAACACACAAAAACAATTTAGTACGGAAACCTGGAAGAAAGAACAAATTTTCAAACCGAAGTTGAGATGGAAGCTTACTGTTAAAATGGCTCGTTTAAAATGATGGGAGGACTTTAGAATTTTGAGGAATTATCCGCTAGCCTACATAATAGGAGGGAGTTTCTTGAGCAGCTGGATAACTACCAGTTTTTTTTTTAAGGAAGACTGGGTAACGCATATTTAGTATGAGAAGAATGGCGGACCGCGGTAGCACAGTGGTTAAGGTGCTGTGCTACAAATCGGGAGGTTGCTGGTTCGATCCAAGTTGGTGTCATTGGAATTTTTCATTGATATAAAATCCTCCCGATCGCAATATGGCCCTGGGGTCGACTTGTCCTCTAACAGAAATGAGTACCAGGAGCATTTCCTGGGGATAAAGGCGGCCGGTGCGTAGGGCTGACAAACCTACCACCACTCTGTGCCTTTGTCATGAAATCTGGGAACCATAATTTCCTGGAACCCTCTGGGCCACTCCAGGCCTGTAACGGGACTGCTTTACCTCTTTTTAGCATGAGAAGAATAATACAATATCTTGTTAAGAGTTTTTCTTTTTAGAAGATAGTATCTTGATGAAATTAACAGTTCACAGTTTCGTCGGCTGTGTGCTTCACCAGTAAATTAAGACTGACTCATTATTCTTATTACTTGCCATGAAATTACGTAGGAGAAGCCGTCTGTATGTATGGCAGGTGCGCGGTAGAGTGAAGACGGCCAGGCAGTGCTGCGTTCACACACGGTCACATGTACTTCATTCTTACGTCGTATATACGCGCTATAGAGGTTCATGGTGCGGGTCCTTTCTTCAGAAGGCAACAGTTCCTGAACTGTTCAAGAAATTTCTCACTTTTATAGAAACAGAATGTTCATTAGGATATTCATAAGACCCTCCGCTATTCCCATACCAGCACCACTTGAATCGAGTCCACCCTGCTGTTACGTTTAAATAACTCCATTCGTCTCCAAGTGGAAAGTAATTTTTCACCTCTCCCCAAGAGGAAAATGGGTTAGCACGTTTTAATGGGCCCCCACAGCTTTGTGCTGAGTCCTTCTCTGTTTGAAGAAGAGTAATGTTTCTCAAGTCTTGTGCAGTGCTACATAAAATTTTCAGGTGATGTAACGTCGTTAAACGAGTCACAGTTAAGGTAATTTCCTGCTGGTGTTGGCATTTACAAGTACGTTAATCCGTCATGTGCTCAGAATACTTCATGTATTGTACCGGGTAGGTACGTATTCGGTAAGTAGTTGGCTTCGTTCTCAGTCAGGGGCTTGGGATAAAGACTGATTGTCTTCTGTTACGCACATTTGTGTTCAAGGTCATTAACTGATAGGTAGGGTAATTACAGTCAATAACACAACAATGTATATCTAATTGATGTTTATTAGAAGATGATAAAAACTAAGTGTTTCGGCCAACACTGGTCATCATCAGATTTTTCATCCGAAAGAATTGTACGCTGTAAGAGTGCTTATATAAAGCATGCAGCAGCGTATCGATTTTGAGATCTCAATATCGAGGATTTTGAGTTGAACATGGCATATAGCCTGGGTGGGGAGCCTAATGATGTGGGCAGTGGGCCAGTTGGGGGGGGGGGTTGCGTTGTAGGTTAGTGTCCACACCCTCCCCCCCAATTGGCTCACTGCCCACATCATTAGGCTCCACACCCAGGCTATATGCCATGTTCAACTCAAAATCCTCGATGTTGAGATCTTAGCATCGATACACCGCTGCATGCTTTATATAAGCACTCTTACAGCATACAATTCTTTCGGATGAAAAACCTGATGATGACCAGTGTTGGCCGAAACACTTAGTTTTTATCATCTTCTAATAAACATCAATTAGATATACATTGATGTGTTATTGACTGTAATTACCCTACCTGTTAATTACTACACACAACGTGAATGGCACATTAAAAAAGTCATTAACTGAGTCATGTTTAACGTAATTCTTTATTGCTGTTGACGATTGTTATATTTGTATTAATTCATTATTGATAACATTAATTAGTGCGCGGAAGAGATATTTCTGGCGACTTCTTGGGCCTGTGTTAGGCAAATAAGTGTGTTGAATCTCGAGCAGGATCTTATGAGGTGGGCCGATTATCTTATAACACGCCCATTTATGGTCTGGTACATAGAAACGGCATGCATTGAAAATACGAATGGAAATGTGATGTTTTTAAATACAACCAACAAGACGCAACCATTTTTTATTATTTATTTGTAAACGGCTCTACGTGTTTCAGGCGGTTCCTCCGCCCATCATCAGGAGCACATAACTGTACACTCAGCTTCAAGTATTGTCAGCCAATACTGCTGCAGGCTGGCATCGTGGATGAGATGGAACTGCAGTATTGGTTGACAGTACCTGAAGCTGAGTGTACAGGGATGTGCTCCTGATGATGGGCGGAGGAACCGCCCGAAACATGTAGAATCTTTTACAAATAAATAATCAAAAATAGTTGCATATTGTTGGTTGTAATTTAAAAAATCATATTAACGATGCACGGACACACGAATATAAAAAAATAATGGAAATGTCTTTGCGAAAATAATTTAAATGACTATAATTCCTGTCACTCTATTTGCATGTTAATTGGATATAGACGTATAGGTCATAACAGGACCTGGAATTGCGCACACACGTTTCCTTTGACAGTATCTCTAATTTGTCTTCTGTAACTAATCTGCCATTCGACTCTGTGCAAATAGTGAAGTTAAAGAGTGTAAGTATGTGACCCAGGAATCAATTAAATCAGACAAATTTTAGGACAGCATCTTAAAATGTAGCTCGAATGCCCCCCCTTCTGTACCCTTCCCGATTCGTCATCCATAATCCTGGTCATTATAGGCACAATTCATTGTCGTGAAGTATCCTGCAGAGATATGTTTCCAAAATCTAGAGACCACAACTTTTTCCCGAAACGTCGGTAAAGAATTGCTTATCGGCGCGCCTTCATATCCCACATAAACATAAACTTGTATAAAAATTAATGTCATGACATGCTTTTGAACTTTTGCTATAGCCACGCCATAGTTTTGTTCGCATAAGCTATACAAAAGCGCCTGAGTTTTAAAATATGATACGGAAGGGAAACCACAGGTACAGTCATTGTTAGAGTTCGGCTACTATGCAAGACACAGGAGGTTCCAAAATATTATTAACAAACTTTTATTCTAGTGTAATTTATCAGTGTGTTGTGAAGGTAATGCAATTCCCACCTTGTTTAATTCCTACACAGAAATATGGTCGCAGCCATTGCACTGAGCTGTAGTTTCACTAATACAGGAATTCATCTACTTCCGTCCACAAACCATAAACCTAATTTCGCCTTTTGGACCCCTGGAGAGATGAATTGAAAGGGAAAGGACGTACGGAGAAAGGCTTTAGATTTCAACATCAGAGACTGTCCGTCCATACAGAAACGATTCTATCATACGCAGTAATATTCGCGTTTCGAAATCCCACTGACAACACTGAAAGAGAACGACAACTAACTAAATTGGTTGTTCGAACCGGCAGCGGACAGGATGGCGGATAGAGTATGCCGTGACGTCATTGATGGTTTATATACTCGTATATTCTCTCTTGTTTTGAACGAAAGTCTTAATCTGCATTCACACGCAACTGCTAGAGTACCTGCTTGTTCTGCTCCTCTAGACACAAACTCTGATGCCCACGCAGTTGATGTAACTCTAGGTAGTGCTGACTTCACTACACTTACAATTCAGTCAATTAAGTGTTTTTAACGGATTAGGCACTCTTATGTGTTCCGATTTGGAATTATTGAGGTAGTAAATATTTATAAATAGCGTGGAATTTTAGAAGTATTCGTGTTCCCTGCAGTAAAACAAGTCACCATATGTATTCCAACGTCTATAGTATAACTAGATACAACAATATACAAATGGGTGGTAAGTCTCTTATATATTACGACATTTTTCTGCCATCCTCAGGGAGATATTCGACGAAGAAATATGCAGTAATGTCTTTAATGTCGTCCATTCCGTGTATTTGTAGATCAGTGTTCTCCATTCATTGCACCGACCACATGCACATTATCAAGTATATAAATAAATAAATATATATATGAATATTAAAGACGCATGTCCGACATGTTTCGGTATCAGTGTACAACTTCATGTTTAAACCCAATAGCAATTACTTTAAATACGAAGGTGGTGCACTGGTACCGAAAATTGGAGGCACGTTTTTAATATTAATACATTTTTGATATTATGCTTCTTATAATAAAAGACAACGAGTTGCACTACTTCTCAGTTTTATTTGGTAGAGAACTCTACATGTTTCGGACAGATCTACTGTCCATCATAAGGAGTCTCAATACTGTATTCACAGCAATAGGTATTTGTCATACTGGTTATGTTGACTGTCTGCCAGCTAGCAGACAGTATTAAGACTCCTTATGATGGACAGTAGATCTACTGTCCGAAACATGTAGAGTTCTTTACCAAATAAAACTGATAAATACTGCATTTCGTTGGCTTATATTATACGAATATATCACGATGCACGGTCCTCTGGATGCCAAATTGATACTGTACATTTTGTCGGTACAATAAATTGAATGTATTGACAGAAATGGTTGTTTATGTCGTAGATATGCAATGGTAAAGTCGGAAATAAATATTAAGGTAGTTATGAGGATTGAACAGCACAGTGCAATGTGTGTCAGAATGTAGAATGTTCAGCACAAGTTTGTATATTACTGTATCGAATTATAGTGCAGGAGCTGGAATTCAGTAGAACTGTTTGTAGAAGCAAACTGCTCATGACAAGACGTCTGCCTCCATATGACACCTGTCGTTCTGTGTGGAGCAGAAGCTGTTAGTGAAACTCTAAATACATTGGGATCCGTACTGTTATTACCGTGTTAAGTATAGCTTGTCTTTGGGCTCTATCTGAACCAGTTATTTCAGGTATAAAACAAACGGTAGTTCATTTTGTTTCTTTGTCCAATTTTAATACATTGCCATTTACATTTGCGTCTGATTGAAAAATATTTCCACCAAAATCTTTGTGATGAAGCTGTCCCCTTGCGGTGCCGCCTTTTCGTTGCGTGTTTCATATCATAGAATCCCTGGAGTAACCCTGCCTTCGGTCACTCGAGTGTCTTTCAAACGAGCCACCCCAGTTCTCCGGATGTCTTAGATTATTTTCACCTCCCACCTAGATGCCACTCTTTCTTTCGTGTCTTTAAACACACGGCTAGTCAAATTATAGACATTGTCTTTATCAGTATCAAATTACGTAAGTTAAGTCCTAATTGCCAAGGTTTCTTTTGTAGGTCCAACCTGAAATTTGTCCGTTTTTGTAATAGGAAAATTTTGTGTTAACAACTTAGTTGACCAACGTTTCTGTATGGAAGAAATGTATCGTAGGGTTTTGTGGTGGCAGGATGGAGATTGAAGTGGATGCAGTATAGCATTTGATGACGGGCGATTGATTGGTTTTTACAAAAATTGGGGGCTTTTTGAAATTTAGTAAAGCCTTGCGATAATGTTAGTCATTTAAAATTTATTAATTTTCTCAACACCTTTTTCTTAAGCCTTTGTCAAATTGTGTTTACTTGGTATAAGCCTGAATTAAAACAATCTATCAAACCCATAACAAACACGCTTAAACAGTTTTATCCTTGTTTAGCGAAATTTACATAATATTCTTCTTCTTTTTCTATTAAACGAAATTATATGCCTACTTTTCACTTTCATATTCTCATAATATTTCCAAATTGCACCGCACTGTGCTGCACTATCGACTTAAATCCGTGGTGGATAAAGTGAAATGTCTTCAAACGTTTTTCAAGTACTGATACTTGCTGAGGATTTTGCAGTTGACCGTAGAAGTTTGCGCCGGAGGAAGGTGACGCTCCCTTGTTTGTGACACGTAATCAATGTATTCCATTTAAAAACACATCGGCCTGAAGTACAGTTTGTCTTGACAGTCTGAGATAATCCATCTTTTTTGTGTACTCTTGTGTGTGGTTAGACTTGTGCGTAAATTTCACTTTAAGTTTTTTTTTTATAAACGAAACTCTAAACAAAAGACGACCAGCGGAAAGAATGTCATGCAATGAAAGAGAATTATGTTTTGGACATGATCTGTACGTTTGTTCCTCGACAGTTTTCGTGAGTGTTAAGGGAATCTAAGCACGCTGTGCGGATCAACTGTATTCTCTTGAGTAAGGGACTGTAGCTACCGAATTCTTGCGGACAATTGCACATTAAATCTACACACTGGGACACAGGGTAACACAACAGCAGTCCCTCAGTCTTGCGTGAATACAAATCGCCTCTTATAAGTGATGCGTGGAATTCAGTAGAAGTCAGGGCGTGTGTGAAACCTGACGGTTGTATGTCACCTATTAACCTACCCCGACTGCCACTAGCAGCACTCACTCGTATTCCAGTAGCTCCAGTACCCTTTCCATTGACTTATCAATTTATCACTACATCTATTGCACTCAGATGGCTTACATCCTATTTGATTCAATTGGTCTCTTGTTTCCAAAACGTACGTTCAAATAAATAGCTTTCCAAACGGAGAGCGCGGTAATAGATTGGCAGGTTAGAACCTTCTAGTTACGACAGCTGCAGATAACTGAAGCTCACATTGTTATACGATGCTCTGTCCCACCACACGCTCTATACTCTCTGCTATAACAACTTGTTTCTGTTGCACCTGACAGAATACGAATTTGCTATAACTTATCTGGTTCTCTTTGCATTGTTCTACTAATATGTTTATTCCTTTCCTTTATTAAAGTAGAGCAGAACTCAATTTATGCAGATTAATTGGAACGGCGTGCCATCCGGATATACATAAAATCCGGATAATTGGATTTTTCTTTGAAAATTAGGCTACATTGGCAAGTAATGAAAGTGGAAACAAATTCTACAAACGGCTGTTTTAGGCTGGACGTTTAATTACGAACAAACATAAAATTAACATATAATTCCTTATATGTATTTGACAACTGGGGGGAATACTATAAGCCACAAAAATGTGTAGTACAGTTACAGCAAGGAAATGTTGACCCGAAGGTCCAATCCGCTCCGGACAACTGGCTGTCCGGTTAGCCAGCGTCCGGATAAGTAGAGTTATACTGCATGTGTTGTGTGTGCTCGTTTTGAGAAGGGGTGGGGGGTGGGGGGGGCAGTGTGCTGAGTAAACCAGAATGCCTTGAAGTTTCTACAATGATTTCTATTTGTGTCAGCTTCATTTTTCCTCAGATTATTTAGTTTTGTTGACTGAATTTGCGCTTGGTAAGTTTTAAGTGAGCGTGGTAATAGTTTCAACAGCAGGAATAAACCACTAAGATAATCCACATTAAATATTCTTTATGGTTACAACGCCTCATCTTTCTTCTACGTGTCTAGATCCAGACTGGATCATCTTCAGGGATAAAACTGCTGTTGAATGCAACAGACATTTTGAGACACTACATTACTTGTTAGTCTTTATTTTGAAGTCTTAAGTTTTATGTTCACTTCCAGGTGATGGTCATTTCATTTATCACTGACGCTATGTAATCATGGAACCTAACAGCGTCCTTGAATAACTTATTACATCATTTGACGTTCAGGTGACCGTGCGTCGAGATATATTCTTATAATAAAACCAACTAGGTGCACTAATTTCTCAAATTTATTTGTGGAATAAAACTCTACATGTTTTGGACAGTTCCTCTGTACATCATCGGGAGGTTTTCACTGTACACACACACGGAGTTCCGTCCTGATCCTGCTCGCAAGCTGTCAGGAAACCTGTGTGACACATACCATTGCTGTGTGTACAGTGAAAAACTCCTGATGATGGACAGGGGAACTACCCGGAAATATGTAGAGTTTTATTCCAAAAATAAATTTGACGAATTCGTGCATCTAGTTGGTTTTATTATTAGAATAATGCAGCGTGTGCAGTCGAACATCGTCGGAAGGATACCTAAACATCCCACCGCTCATTCGTAACTACCCAGCCACTAGGCACTGTGTGATATATATATATATATATATAGCTCGTATTCTTGTTACAAAAATCCAGTAATATCAGTGGCAACTTTATCTCAGTATTTAACCACATTGATGCACAAAATTTGTTTCACAATAAGTTTTATTTCATGTCTCTACATGTTTCGAGCACATGTGCTCGAAACATGTAGAGACATGAAATAAAACTTATTGTGAAA
>Ga0123352_10017205_pt1 | contig 11529 bp, 4 predicted proteins | sample TergutLab28metaG_FD_89700 | JGI IMG/M metagenome (GOLD analysis project Ga0123352, IMG submission 89700) | Labiotermes labralis P1 segment gut microbial communities from Petit-Saut dam, French Guiana - Lab288 P1 | ecosystem: Host-associated > Arthropoda: Insects > Digestive system > Gut ...
AGATAGATAGATAGATAGATAGATAGATAGATAGATAGATAGATAGATAGATAGATAGATAGATAGATAGATAGATAGATAGATAGATAGATAGATAGATAGATACAGGATTATTCAAAATGATTGTCGTAGTTTTAACAACTTGTCATACACAATACAATTGCGATAAGAGTGTAGGTATTTTTTTATTTAATAGAACAACACTCCACGTTTTTGTTAAATACCTTACAGGTGCTCTATATATGAACCCTTTGTGATTCTACAAACATCAACCGAAATCGAGTTCGTTCCAACTGTTTGTAGCATGTAACATCCTTCAGTTCTGGGATACTTGTGGGAAGAGGAGGAACATAAACCTAATCCTTGACGTAAACCCATAGAAATAAATCACATGGGGTTGCATCTGGAGAAGGAGGTGTATTGTTTATGACAAGTTGTTAAAACCCTGACAATCATTTTGAATAACCCTGTGTATATGTGTGTGTGTATATATATATATATATATATATATATATATATATAGACAGACATGTGGGTTGAACGTTTGTTAAATGTTCATAAGAAATATAATTTGAAAAGAATGTGTGAATCGTATTGGATTTGAGCCATTAATGACTTTTAACAGATTGTAATACAAGAAATTGTTTTACGTAATTTTCAAAATTTATGAGAACTGTGGGGTATGCAGTGCTCCAGAACACAACTTATTCTACTCATCATGTCATAAATTGCAACGGCCCGAAATCGTACACTTTGATTCGTTCAAATAATTCTATATTATTTACTAGTCTGAATCATCAGAGTGTAATAACTTTATAAATACAATAAATATAAAAACAAAAATTACCAGAACACAAACCATGGGCCACCATCAAGGCAAAAAATCTACAAACCCCCCAATAACTCAATATTATAATACCACCAATAACCATACTCATTCTGAGTGTATCATTGTCATAGAGAAGCAATGTTGATATTAATAACAAATGTAAGGACGATAACAACATTATAGATCTCAAATAATAAGCGCGATTTTGACAAATCCAACGTTTCGAATGTAACAGTGTGTGACTCTAAATTAATTCAAGAGAAGTGTTTTGTTGTTGGGTGTTCTTTTCATTTACACAGTGCAGTATGGAGCACATCAACAATGAAATTACACGTTCTCGAGCTAACAGCCGCATCAGACACTTTCATCCACCTACAGCCACTGGTAGCCCGTCAGGTTTTGCCTTCCGCCGCTGTAATACCTTCAGATTACATACCTTATGATATTATTAGACAATAACGAATGAATTAATAAAGCCTTAAACATTTTGTGGCCTACGTTAAACATCGACGGATGTATCTAATTGCTATACCACTGACAAAATCAAAGTATTTTTGAATGAAATGACTTTCCGTGCCAAAAAAGCTCTACATTATGTTACAAAATCAGTCGCTCATAAATACCTATGGACTAGCATTTGAATGACAACACTTTGTCTCTTCAGTTTTGTTTTCTCTTCGTTTCTTTTCTTCGTCATTCCTGGCGCTTTCTCAGCCCTTTCTTTCATGTCTTTTTTTTTCGACTTCTTACTCTTTACTTGTCTCTTTCTTTGAATTGCCTATTTCATTATATTTTCACTGTTTCATTTCTTCTTTCAGTCCTCCTTCTTAATGGAGGATCTGAGGCAAGCCTTGAAAACTCGGTAGGTCCCTCTCGGTGCAGAGATAAGTGATATTTGTTTTACTGCCTGTTAGTAGTAACCTCGGTGAAGAAGACTGAGACGGGACTCAAGAGAAAGCACCATCTCAACGCGGTACCATATGGGATAGCATTTGTAGAAGGTATAATATGCTTGAGAAATATGAGGAAGAAGTGAAGACAAACAAGCAGAAGTGGCGTCAGTGACTACTGCTAAATACAAACAATAATTTAGATAAGGGTTCTCCAGTCAGTGGCGGCTGTTCTGCTTTCTGTTTTCTCTCTGGATCCTACTATTTCAGAAGTATGTTGTCTCTGTGTTGTTACGCAGTTCGTAAATTGTCTATATGTTCAGTATTTTCTACAAATATGACAGAGCAAATGGCCATCCATTGGGATCGAAGCGAAATAACTATCGGTCTAAAAAAAAAAAATTTTTAAAAAGTAATGGGTAACAAATACAAAAGTACAATTAACGTTTTTAATTGTACAGAGAAATGACAGTTTACTCTCATTTATTCTGATAAGTGGGTCCACTGTCACAGAATTTCTATTGGTGTTTTTTTGTTTTAATAGGGTAAACAGTTTCTTGAGTAAATCATGTATAGATGGATGAATTGCGTGTACACAGCAAACACACAAGAGATATTTCTCTGTTTTAAAAACTATTTAATGCAATTGCGTTTTGTGGCACATACTGTAGGCAAACGGGAAGCGTTTTCCGCCTCTTGGAGCAGAGCCTTCAAGCGCGAAGCGAACCATTGCCTGCTCTTCCACGCAACAGTCATGTGATTTAATTAAATCTTACTTAACAAATGTAAGATATCCTTGTCTGGGACCAGCAGTCATGCAGATGTATTGTGCGGAACGATTACAAATGCTCCGAGAAAAGGTGGAAATTGTATTTTATTCTTTGTATTTTCATCCTATTCTCTCTCTTGCCTCTTTTTGCCACAGTCACGAAACGTGATAGTCCATTGCTCATACAGGCAAACTCTTCCCTTTCCACTCTTTTGCTACCCTCTCCTCAAGATTTAATTTGTGGCAAGAAAGACGCCTGCTTTTCTCCTCATACTTGCCTGCTTTTCGCCTTTCGCAGCCACCTCAAGGGTGTACACCCCGTTCATCCCTTGACTCTTGCTCTCCAGGGATCGTTTTCTGATAAAACAGGATGGGGAAAAGAATTTCACGAACGTTCTTAATTAGTTAATTAAAGTAACCTAATGTAAATTTAGTTTGTATAAGGGTTTAGTTCGTTGAAGACTCATTACTTTAAAATGTATCTTGAAGTTTTCAATGGACCTTTACTTAGCGCAAGTGGAAGGTAGATAAGTTGAAGGCAGTGGCGAACTGGTGGGCTTAACAACACCCACACCGTGGGAAAGATTGTGAATTCAGTGCCCCGAAGATTTGCTTTTTCTCATTCTCCATTGGAACTGTAATAAGGAGGAATAATTCTTCCAGTAGGGTTATAGGCTTTAAAGAACGGCTACATGATAATGATAAGAAATTCGATCAGATATTCGCTCTCTGCATTTTCTCCTACTTAGAGGTGTGAGAAAGAAAATTCAATTTTCTTGCCCTTCGTGGGTCTTAAGAAATCAACGGCGTTCAGTAACAACCTGAAATATGCATAGTTCTGTTCATCTTGCACTTCGTACATCGAAATATTGAAAATTTCGTTTAAGAAGGAAATAAAGCAGATTATATTCGACGCATGTTCGCCAGCATTTACATAGAAGATAATGTTTTACCGTCAACCATACATAAAGCTTAAATAAACCAAACTAAGTGTTACCTTTTTCTATGTTTAATAGTTTTTTTTAATTTTGAGTCTCGGATGGTGCTGACTATAGATTTTAAAGTTTTCTGAAAATGACGTCTTTTGTTTCATGCTACCGGCATAACGCCTCCAAATGCGGAGTAGAAGGAAGTCCCAAACGTTTGAATATTATTCTACCCTCAAGATAGTTACAGCAAATTTCTTTGAACGTGTGGTATCAGTAAGTATAATTATATGACGTTACAGCCCCTGAGACACTTTGCAACACTTAGCAGAATACCGCACAGTATATTGACCGGTATGAGAAGAGGTTGGAAGGGAGAACTTTTGGACTGTCAAAGGAGGAAACAGATATAACGTGAAAGCGAAAAGAATGACGTAATGAGGAGTTTATTAGCTTGTAATTTTTGCCATATTTTTAGTCATAAAATCAAGGAAAATGATGTAGAATTTTCTTCCCAGTTGAGCAACTATTAACTTCTCACCTGGGACGACTAACTGAAGCACTATGAGCTTCCTACGTGGATTTTAATCCTCTTTAGGCCAGTCCGAGAGAAGCTGATTGTCATTATGCCGTTTCTGTAAGGGGTTTCCATCGTGCGGCAAGATTTTGTGTATCAGGAACGACATGCCATAAAGTATTATGTAATGCGTTTTTCTCTCGGTTCACCACTAAAGAGTGTAGACTCACACAAGTGTGTCATTTTAAAGCGTAAAAAATGACGCATTCATAAATTATTATTATTATTATTATTAATTTCAGGGTAGAAAATATGAATTCAACAGTTACCCTTTTGAATGAACGATTTTTGTTCTAGATTTCAAATTAAATGTTTTCCATTATGCTAAATTCTGGGACTTTACTTAGTGTGTACATAAATATGTGTGTGGTTAAGGACAAAAATTCGTAATTCCCTCAGAAAATAATGTAATTCACAAATATTTTGAAAATTCATATCCTCTTATGAGAGACATCGTTTACCTTATCAACATTTACGATATTGCACACTGCTGGGTATGTCACATTGCTCATAAGGACGCACATATGAGCGATTTTATCGTTTGTTTAAATTTTTTGAACTCTTTGGAAACGTTTATGGATTGGCCTTATCCCCAAGAATTTCCCGTATCTACGTTGGGGCCTTGAAAAAATAGCTGTCTTTCAGGCGTATGCTACGATATACGTACTTGTAGTGGCAAAAGTTCTGAAGAAACTCACTGAAACTTCTTTTCATCCGCTAATGCTGAAGCCACGTTAGAACTTATAAGTTGAGAGAGATTATGCTGTCATTAAACCGTGAATAACTGAAAGTGTAGGGTATACAAAAGGTAATTTACGTGTTCTTATGGAAAAATTCAGTTGGGAATTAACTTTCATCAAAATGAAATAGTCAGGTAGAAGTAAAATAATCATTTTTTTTTCAGCTTCAGGGAAACAGATACGACGTGACGTAACCCAAAACGCTATTTAACATTTTGGCGCCGGAATTATTTTTTTAATTTTAGCACACCCTGTATATAAAATGTGATTAATACAGGAACCAAATACGTTGGAATTATGAAACAAACTGCATTTTAAAAAAAACGGAGAGTATACACCATGTTTAAAATATTCGGTACCTATGTTTGTTGAATAAATATATAAAATGCAACTTTGGAGGTTGGCGGTGCGGTACAGTTGACGTTAGGCGTCTAAAGGTTAATCAATCCTAGGAATCCATAGATACCTTATTAATTTTTCACTTCGTGGGGTCTCTCCTGCGTCTAGTTAGTTATTGGTGTTGAATGAGAGGGAAAGGAGATGTCGGGTTTCCAACAGTAACCAAGTTACTGGCGAATTGTGCAGCTGGGGAAGTGAATGTGAGAGGAAAAGGGGATGATTTTGTTTAATGTTCCGTATAGTAATAAAGACATTTTATAACTCTGAACACACGGTTGATGTAATTTCATTACGCAAATCCAATTCCGTGTAGTCAAAATGAATATACCACTTTATGCGATTGATGTTCCTGCTCGGATCATGTAATTTTTATGCCGATAATAAGACGAAATGCTAAACCACCGCTTTCAAACAAACGGCTGTAGCTGAATGCAATTGCTTGGTAATTAAGCTTGTGCTACTGGTAACGGTGTTAGTCTTTTCTGAATGTAGAAGTTGAGTACCGTCTTTATTTGATTTGCACTACTGACAGGGCTGATTCACTGTAAAGAACGCCGAGCACCTAGGCCCTGCAGCTGCCTTCCGGATGAGGCACTAACGTCACCAGTTTCAACTCATTTCCGGGTTGCTGTATACTCTTACCGAGAACTTTCTTGGTTCATCTCGGTTTTCCTCCGTCTGTGCACGTCGGTGTTGGCCAATAAATAGACTAGAACTATTCACATTATTATTTTTTTTTTTGCATTTCATGAAATTTTCTTATGAGGCATTGTTAGAGTGGATAGGATTATCGCTTGTCCTAATCGTGTGTGTGTGTGTGTATATATGTTGTGTTTATAGTCTGTTTAACTTGAAAAACTTTAGGTTGCCAGTCAGCGCGCTGTTTAAAACCATATGGTTGACATTGTCATTGATAAGATATTATCAGTGTTTTATTCCATTACTTAATGTGTTCAGACTTCAGCTGAGCGTAATGCACATAAAGTTCATATTTTGAACCTTACGTGTATTTTAGTTTAAAATTTATCAAATTCCAAAAATATTCACATATTGATCAATGTATATAACTTATTATTTTACGTTAAATTTTATCCGACAATTTTCGGCTCTGATTGAGCCATTATTAGGAAAGCATAATTGAAGCGACTATACAAGATACACGAGTATAAATTAGCATTAAATATTGCAACACCTTGTATCCTTCTAAGCGTAAGACATTGTCGAATTTGGCCAACTCAAAAGAAATCCTACACGTAAAAAAATATTGGTAATTAAATATTTAATTATTATGTAATTATGTAAACTTGTTTAACATTCAGTTGTCATAAGATATGAAGTTTTATATAAACTGTACATTATTTTTTAATGAAAAACAGAATTCGTTGTATGCGACTCAAACTTTATCATTTAATTTCGGTGTTTATTGCAGGTTTCTACCTCATTTCCTGCCTTTATCACGTACTGCATTTAAAGGACGTTGAGGCAGAATAATAGTGTGCATTCAAAATGTCAAAATTAAAAATAAAATATAATTTTTACAATTATCATTCACATAAAAACAAGGATTTTATTTGCATTCCAAAGCCGTCAGTCTTTATTATAAACTAATTCCGTAATTATGGAATACCATACATAATCTTAGAAAAAAGACCCACTCCTTCTGTACGGTTTGTTTACTCTAATTGTCTTACCTGAATGTTCATATCTCTATAATCTTTACTTTCAATCAATGCATTTGCTACGTATTTGTACTGCAGAGTTCTGTCCGTTAAAAATTCCTGGTGGAAGGTTTAAATCTTCTGATGTTTTACGTCTTGTCAATTTAAAAAAAAAATTAAATATATTTCGGAAGCATCACGATCCTTCGAAACGACCGCAAGTTTTACCAATTGACACGGCGTAACATCTCAAGAGATTTTAATTTTCATCTGCAGTGCTGTAAAAAGAAAATTAAACGTTGCAAGTGACTGCTCCGCAGCTGTCTCTTGCAATGCAGTTCCTGCCAGACTCGTACTATTTTATCGTATGTTGCTGCCACATGAGTGATTCCACTAAGGATTTTTTTCAACAGTTTTAGGCAGCTGGCGAGCTTTATGACATTTTTCACATGTGATTCCCTCTCCCATCTCAACTCTTTACAATTCAGTAATAATATAGCAAAATTGACATTCAGAGAACCGTGCATCGTGATATATTCTTACAATAAATTGACTGTCTGCTAGCAGACAGTCAACATAACTAGCATGACAAATACCTATTGCTGTGTATACAGTGTTGAGACTCCTGATGATGGACAGTAGATTTGTCAGAAACATGTAAAGTTCTTTATGAAAATAAATTTGAGAAATAGTGCATCTCGTTGGCTTTTATTATAAGTATATAACATAGCAAAATCTTAAATCCATAGAGATTTGAGAAAATAACCATACTTAATCTGTGACACCTCTTTCTTTACGTAATAAACTTCACCAAAACAAAAGAATATCTTCAGAGAAGATTTGTATTCTATATTTTTACAATATTATATATTTTAAATTATCTGTTGGAACCAAAATATAAAAATATTTGTGCATTATACAGCAAATAAATGCAGTAGTCTTGCTAAAAAGCTGTAAGATTGAGGTCTCCATTTATCCGACACACACCATTATGTATTTATAATGTGTATATATTTTTATATTTTGGTTGGCCTGAATATGACCTTATTTCATCAAAACCTTTTGCCATAATATTACGACAAATAAATATGAATAATAAAAGAATGATAGCAGTGAAAACCATCGTTCACCACTAAGTTTTCAGTCTTATATTAAAAAAATTATCCTCTTACATGCACATTATCCTCATCTATTGTCCTACTGTTATCGAAGTTTTTCCCTGAAATGAAAATATATTTTTAACGTAAATCCATTTTGCGAAACTGCTTGCGCGCTTAGTGGGAACATAGCTACACTTTACAAACTGACACAGGGGGGTCGATAGCGTAGTCAACATGGCGGAAACCGACGAATCGTAAATAAATTCGCAGTAAGGGCAAGAGATTTATCCCTTCTGAAAGTATACAGACGGCCTCTGAGGCTCACTCAGCCTCTTACAAAGTGCCTATCGCGGACACTTTCTCCTGGTATACAGCGGCTGTTCCGTGAATCTAACCAATTACTTTATTCCGTGCCATGGCTAAGAATAAGCGAATCTATGTGTACTTCCCAACTTGCCTTTCTGGCGAGCACAGAAACAAATTTCCCGGTTAACTGAGCTTTAGGACAGCAGCGGACGGCTCAAATGCAAAGATGAAACTAGGTGAGACATTATGCATACTTACATGAGAGGACGGGTTTCAGGATCTATCTGTTACCGAAGCAACATTTTGAAAGTTCACACAAATATATTCTAATTACGCAGGTATACGGATTCCTGCTCGGAGTGGCAAAGAGGCGTGTGTGTGTGTGTGTGTGTGTGTGTGTGTAACTACTTGTCTGAGGAATATGGACGGTATGGCAGTCAAGGGCTAGTTGAAGTGGATTGCCGTCTACAGGGGAAGGGATGGGGGTGGATAGATCAGCACAGCAGGTACATCAAGAGACTGGTTAACCACTGTTGAAGGGTCATTCTAACCCTCAGCCCTATCATCGTCTCGTACTATGTAGTGAAGAGGGTGGGACACGCAGATTAACCCCTGCTAGCGTTCAGTCATGCGAATCAATGCCACATGCCTCTGCCTGTTTCTCTCATGTAATGAAGGTACACGGTAAACCTCCACTTCTACTTCAAACCCCGTAACTTAGGTTACGTACACCCCCCTCCCCGGGGGTGTGCCTGATTCCTGATGTTGGCTGGTTTCCTACAGCAGATGTGCGCAACAATTTGCTTAACGCCCTTCTGCTCCAGCTAGTACAATTCACGCTAAAAGTACGACACATTCTTTCTCATAAAACACACTTACGTCATAAAGACACGCAGTTCCAATACAGTATCGACCTAAAAGGTGCGAGGTAACAGAGGAGTGGAGAAAACTACATAATGAGGAGCTTAATGATCTGTACTCTTCACCAAATGTTACTAAGATGATCACATCGAGAAGAATGTGCTGGGTGGGGCATGCAGCACAATGGGAGGAGGAGAGTTGTGTAAGGGTTTTGTTGGGGAAACGTGAGGGAAGGAGACCACTTGGAAGACCCAAGCATAGACGGTAGGATATTATTAAAACGGATCTTCAGGAGTTGTGATGGAGGGAGGCATGGACCTGATTGATCTGCCTCGGGATAGGTAAAGGTGGCAGGTACTTGTAAACGCGGTAATGAACCTTCGGGTTCAATAGAATGCGGCGAATTTCTTGATTAGCTGAGAAATGTTCAGCTACTCAAGAAGGACTCTGTTTAATGGGGCAAATATGTAAGGGTGTAAAGCGTAGATGTCTTAACGAAAGATATAGGCCTACTAGTGTACCAACTGCTGCACATACATAAAAATTTTTCACAATATAACACTAAAATTGCTCCGACATATTTCGATCCAAGGATCATCCTCAGGGAGCTGCACTTTCCTTGCTAAAGTCGCTTTTAAAAACTAGTTACTGATTGTTTTAGTTATATAATCGTGGTTCTGTGTTGTGTAAGGGTATGTTGCTAAGAGTGCCGACTGCGAGTGTGCGTCCTGTGCTTTGCTGCAGCTGATGATGGATCCTCTGTGATCCGAAACATGTTGGAGCACTTTTAAATATTTTAAAATTTTAATTGTATCTACATATTATATATTGTGCATTAGTTGGATAATAAAGTGTTTACAATGTGATAATTTTTATGTTGTATGTCCATGTTATGACGCTAGTCTAAATATGAAGGTCATTCGGGGGTAGTTTTACCATTCATGAACTAACTGAAGGTAATAACCAGTTACATACGAGGAACACCACATGGCCGCGCTCTATACCCAACAGTGGTAATTAAACCCAAGAGCGTCTCTTTACTTTCTACGGTTCTGTCAACAGTTACTTTGCAGTGAACATGAGTAAGTTTATATTAGAGCGAACTGTGTTTCACGTGAAAGGCACATGAAATATGAATCGGCTGGAAATATCAGCCATTGTCCGTCTTTCGATTTCTCTACAAGGATGATGAAGGTTCTTCTCAGCCGCGTTAGTAGCCACGAAACCGAGGCTTAACACAAGAAATATTGAACCACATCTGAGCTCTTCAACATTTTCTCAAATCTCTGAAGTGTCTTACACGAAACAAGACAGGCAGTGTACGTGTAACGTAACACTGAGGCGCGTTCATGCAACCATTGTTGCAGTGGAAAAGCAATGGGTATTACACAACCTGAGTGTGTTTATTTGTAGACTAAGGTACCCAGCATGAAATACGCATGCGCCATATTGTCATCTATGGCCTGCCCGCCTCTAAAATACTTTTAAACATTATCTCATAAACGCCACGATTTCCGAAAAAAAAAGTTGACAGTATGAGAATGTGTGTCTCGATTTTCTCTATAAATGTTGTCTGAAACATTTCTCATTCTAAGAAGAAATGAACGGGACATGACAAAAATGTATGTTGGTCTTCATGTGAAGTACCCAGTATTCTTGTCCGACTTTAATGAAACCTGAATTTTCTCAACAGATTTTAGAAAAATTCACAAATATCAAATTACATTAAAAACCGTCCAATGGAAGCCGAGTACTTTCCAGCGGACAGACGGAGAGACGGACGGTTGGACGGACAGACGCACAGACATGACGAAGCTAATAGTCACTTTTCGCAATTTTGCTAACGTGCCTAAAAATGGCAACATTGCTAGGACACATAGCAATACGCAACGTAACTACGGAAATTATGATCTTACAAAAAATATTTTTTACTCTGATTTCAGCCAAAAGATCCAGTGATTTCTGTTACTCTTGTCCTCAATCAGCTCACGAGCTTAATTCGAATCACTCATTGACATATTTTCATGCGAGGCTTGATTTTCTTATATTATTCACACTATAATATTTTTTGTATTCTGGAGACAAGGACAGGGATTTCCAAAGTGTTTTAATGCAAATAATAATAATAATTCTAAATTATATTACACCGATAGTGCAGTTGGGACAGCAGTCTTCACTTCAAATTAAGTATGCACTTTCATAATCACAGTAGGTAGTCGAGTATTGAAAGTTGCGCACGAAGGAAACCCCCTCTTTTGGCACAGCAGTTAGATACTTTGCAATCTTTTAAATACTAAGACTAACCTAAGAAACATTCGTAAAGTGCAGTAAACACACTGCTTCTGAGATGTAAAAGTAATCATTTAGTGCTGTGTAGTAGTGTGCCATTTAGTGCTGTGTAGTAGTGTGCCATTTAGTGCTGTGTAGTAGTGTGCCATTTAGTGCTGTGTAGTAGTGTGCCATTTAGTGCTGTG
>Ga0123352_10017207_pt1 | contig 11528 bp, 13 predicted proteins | sample TergutLab28metaG_FD_89700 | JGI IMG/M metagenome (GOLD analysis project Ga0123352, IMG submission 89700) | Labiotermes labralis P1 segment gut microbial communities from Petit-Saut dam, French Guiana - Lab288 P1 | ecosystem: Host-associated > Arthropoda: Insects > Digestive system > Gut ...
GCGCATGCATACAGCTAGCCCTTAATTTCCGTAGGCAACCTGATGATGAACAATACAGGCTGAAACATGTAGTTGCGTCCATCGCATAGTCATTAAATACACCTCAGTGATTAAGTTGTGTTTGACTACATACCTTTTCCTAGTAACTTTTGTCTGATTTTATCCAAACGTGAATATGGTTGGTGAATTTCTGTATAAATCCCCAGAGTTAGATCTCACAAAATCCATTCACTGAAGGCCAATGTGTTCCATATGTACTTTTCACAAATGCTTTTCAAACACACTTCAAAACAGCAGCCAAAGTGCACCATAGACAACTGCTCTGTTTTCCCATCTGCAAGTGGCAAAAATTTCATATATTTTGTGCAGATGTTATGAAAAATACTACTGCTGTTTACAGTATCTGTGGGGTGGTTCTGATGTTCTTAGGTTACACAGCTCTTTCTTGTAGGGAGCACAAAGTGGCAAATCTCACAAGTTCTAACTCCAATTTTAATTTAAAGGTGCTGATGGGTGTTACACATAACAAATAAACTGAACAGTCAGCAAACACACACACAAACTTACATGCACAGCCAGCCACAGTTCTCCATAAGAAAAAAACAGACATGATAACACAGTAAATAACACACCATGTGACAAGCCTGCACACATAAACACAAAGACTGCACACATAAACACAAGGACTGCACACATAAACACACAGACTGCACACATACACACTAGGACAAATCCACAACCCATAAAAAATACACAATCATGTAGAATGGAATTATGAAATGCTGACACAGTCCGTGATGTTACACTAATGTGCAATTATAAATAATGGTATCCAGTTCACAGATGAACATAATACATGAGATAAAAAAAAAGCACAAATTCAGCCAGATATTTCCAATTTTTAACAAAAGAACTGTTATAAAAGGGAGACATCTCAACACTTAACTGCATGATACATAAAAAAAAAACTCTGGGGTCCCACAGTTTTACTTTTTATTCTGAACTATGTAAAGGTAAGGTAAAGTTCAACCTAAAAGAGACTATGAAGGTCGAAACGGGGTGTAGATGTATAGCTCTACTCTTTCTTTAACCTTGGCGCTAGAAGGAGGTGGGTGGTCTGTGGCATTGTCAATTTTCTGCGCTCTTTTACAATTACAAACTGCCTCAGGATAATGGCTGAAACATACCACAGTCAAACATTATCAGTAAGCAACACAATAATTGCGCTACCTGCCCAATTTATGCAGTGTGGTCACAGTTTCTGGACAGAATGCATTTGTCCATAACATTGCTTAACTTCTGATCAATGCTGTCCCTTTTAAATTGCTTTTAAAGCCATGAACCCAGTGAATGCACCAATGCTCCAAGAAGTTTGTAAAGTGCAACACGTAAGTCTGCTGGCAATAATGGTGATTACACTTAAACTCCTTCCTCTTAACACCACTTTGTCTTTCTGGGAAAAGGAAGACACACAGCACTAAAGTTGGTGAAGAGGGACAGTGTGGAATGGCACTCATTTTGTGACTGAAAGATAAAGAAAGGGTGAGAAGGTACACTGTCGGTCACTTTCACCACACATTTTTCCACAAACACCGTAAAGTGTCAATGTAATAATGGTGGCTCTCAGTTTATCCTTGTGGATGAAATTCATAATATATAACTCTGTGGAAGCTGCAAGTGCTTCATACTTGAGCAAACTTGTCTTGTCTGTTTTTGGACACAGAGCTGATTGGCTCTTCCACAAAGACAACTGCCAGTTTCTGGGCCATACCTGTAATTCAGGGTCACTTGTACACTCTCGTAATTGCCCTCGTATGTGCTAGCATCATTCTCCATATGCTCCTCACTCAGTAGACACAGTATGGCTTAGGGAGCAACCCAATGCACGTTCAGACTATCAGTCAAAATATTTTAACTCACCCAAATGAAATTCTTGACAATTCAGTGACTTAAAAGATAGAAACACTTCTGTTTGCGAGGACAAATTCCTTCAATCAATCCACATTTTTGCCTGTTTTTCCTATCAATGAACATCCACGCATTCAGCATTTTCAACAGAGGACACACTCTTTGTGAACTTGGAAAGCCATTCCAAATCTTATGTTCGTCCCATTGTCTGCATTCAAACAGCCAATTTCAACAATCCAAAAGTAGCATTTCCTATTCCCCTTTTAGAGCAAAATCTGATACCAACACATTGCTCTTCCAAGTCCATCACTTCCTAGGTTCACCACAATCTGCAGGGTGATTTATATAGAACAAAACCCAAACATTTAGCTACAAACCACAAATCATGGCATTAATTACCTGCCAACTGCGATGTAAATTCCCAGACAGTTCATACCCAATACAGCACTGTTCACACTACATGGCAGGCTGTGGCAACCTTAATTCCCAAATGTCTGTCATTGTCACAAAGTTGCTACAACATGCTATATGCACTGCATGGGTGTGCATTTCTTGTGCCAACCTACAGGGTTATCGGTTCATGTCAAATGACAAAGATGGAATACAGGAAAAAATGTGCCAGCTACGTCCACAGTACACAACTTTCCATGAGAATTAGAGAAAAGAGGTTCTCTTCTGGATAAATGTGGAAAAAATCCCTGGCAGATGAGTGTACTAGGTTGGAGCAGTCTCCCAGAAAATTCGCGCAAACACTGTCCCATATATCTGGCTACTCTTATTCCACATATCAAACAGCTGCCAAGAAAACAAAGCTTTGGCCACACAGAAGAGAAGCTGTCCACCAATTATTGGAACCAGATATTCAGAAACGAGTTTGCTGCAGCCGATGGTTTTATAACTTCCTTCACAATTCGCTGGGAATACTTGACATCACACAGTTTACAAATAGAGCCTGGTTTATTGATGAAGTCTGGTTAGGTCTGGTTACATACGTTCACAGAATTCCAGAATATGGGCTACTGTAGATTCTTATGGGATTCATGAAGGATCTCTGCATCTCGGGAATGTGAAAGTATGTTGCTTCACACCCGGTCAAAGGATCACCGGTCACATTTTCTTTGAAGGAACCGTGCACATCACTGAATGTTTGCATATTTTCCCACAGTTAGTGGAACAGCTGGGTGATACACCACTCACGGTTGCTTCCAGCAAGATGGTGCTACATGCCACACATCACAAAACTTCATGGCAGTGATCCAAATTTGCTTCCAGGATCAAGCGATTTCCAAGGCCCTATGGTCAATACAATCGTCCAACTAATCCCCTCGCAATTTCTTTTTTAAGACTACCCTAAGGAACGAGCTATTCTGTAACAAACCCCACAAAGCAGATGCAATGACAGAGCATTCAAAATTAAATGAGACAAACTGACAGCACAACACAAACATGCGCTCATGAAATGCAAGGCCGCACACAGGCATGTCTGGTGGAGGACAGTGGACACTTCCAGCACATCACATAATGTCAATTTGTTCACAATGAAAAAAAAGACGTGTGTCCTATCAACATACCAGACTGTGTTCATCCATTCATGATGTAAAGCTAACATGGTTTTTGTTCTATATAAATCACTCTGTAGAATAATAACCATACATTCAGCTGAACATGGTCGGTACTCACCATTCCAGGTGGTGGTCTCTGTTGGGGTCCTTGTGGGTGAGGGCCCTGGGGTGGTGGTCCAGGTCGAGGTGGGCCTGTAACAAAGTTGAGCGTTATATTTTTTTAATATGAACTGTACCTCTACACCCTGCAACTTGTGCCGGTGACATCATATGCTGAAAACTTTATATTCTTGAGAGAACAGAACAGTCATATGGTATCAAATCTGGTGATACAGGCTCAATAAACTAGACACATGTTCCCCAGTGCAAATAAGCGCACAACACTTGTATGAAAGTAAAATTCTGTGCCTGAATAAGCGCTGAATGCTCCTGTAAGCTACAGTGTAGAAATTGTGCAAAACATGAAGACATATCATGGCAGCAGAGGTATAGCACCACTCATTGTTAACCTCAGCACTAAATTGACCTGAGTAGTCCCACCCACATCACTGCTGCCCCCCCCCTCCCCCCTCCCAAGGAAAGGACATACAGCACACATTAACCTTTTGGTGCCGGAATTATTTTTTTAATTTTAGCACATCCTGTATATAAAATGTGAATAATACAGGAACCAAATATGTTAGAATTATGAAACAAAATGCATTTTGAAGAGAAAAAAACAGAGAGTATACACCATGTTTAAAATATTCAGCACCTATATTTGTTGAATAAATATATAGAATGCAACTTTAGAGGTTAGCGGTGCGGTACAACAACTATAGTTGACATTAGGCATCAAAAGGTTAAACAGGCAGTTGGGTACGCACCAACAGCCAGTCCGAGCATTTTGCAGAGGCAGAAATTCTCCCACCTGTCAGAAATTGAACACCACATCCAACAGTCACCCAGTGACCATACCAACTGGGCTACTTCCTTTACACTGAACATTTCTGAGGGTTACACTGAAGTATATTTAAATTCCAGGTCTTGAATGTCACTGACACATGTCAAAATAAATATTCTGGAATACAACTCCAGGCTTCTGGAATGTGATGCTGTATCTTGGGCAAGTAGTTCCAGAAGTTTCAAAGGCTCATTGTGCCTTCATCTCCAGCATCTTAGTCCAAGAAGAAAATCACTACAATTGTTACAACAACAGTATTTACTTGCAGGCACAGCATTACATCCCAGATGACATAAATCTTCAGTAACACTGCAGTTAGAAGATGGAATCTCACACTCTGGAACAAGCTATACTCAAATGGAAATACACATGGTCATGATTAGGAAGTACATTATAAAAATATGGTACTATCAGGTCAATGAGTCACACATACAGAATACAGAATTTTTGTTCACACAATTATACATGCAAAGGCAAATACTAGCATATGAAAAGTAGAAAACACCCCCCTCCCAAAAAAAAAAAAAAACCCCCCAAAAAAACAACCACACCCACAAAACAAAAAAAAAAAAAAAAAAAAAGAAAAAAAAACCCCCCCCCAAAAAAAAAAAAAAAACCACGCGCATACACACACACACACACACAGATATACATACACTGGTAAAGTCGAGAAGAAATCAAAACCCTGAAAAAGTCTTATACCAACTCGACAGCGACAAGGAAAGTACAGTATAGGAATAAAACTGCACACCTTCCTACACTGTCAGTAGAGCTTAGCAACTTGCAACTTTACAGATTCACTGCCATAACATTATCACCTGCCTGACCATTACTGCTTTGATCTCTAAATTCTTCAAATACTGTCTCTTCATTCACACTTACAAATGATTTCTTCCCTGCGAGATATAATTTTAACAAAAGCAGGAAATGTTCACACAGTGACATTCTCCTAGTCTGTTTGCACAGTCATAGCAAACAATTAACACTGGTGACCTTGGTAACATTGATAACTTTAAAACCTTAGGAACATCTGTAACTCTGATAACCACAACAGCCACAGTAACCCAAAAATTGATTGTGACAACCATGGCAACCACAGTACCAAGATACTCACAGCAACGATATAAGTAGTGGTAACCTTGCCAATAAAGCCAAAGATGGTAACATCCTTAACCAAAGGGCTTATTACTTTATCTAATTTTATACAAACCTAAATTATATTGACACACTTTAGTAAAAATATATAAAACTTTAAAAAAAAAACTCTGGGCTGCAGGAACAGTTATTCCACATAGGCAAATGAGTGGAAATGTATTGCAACTGTCACTTTTCATAAGTTTTGTAAATTTGCCTAAGAATTATAATAAACAGGTGAACATTTCATGTGCCATCCTGTGCAACTGCAGTACTGTGCATACCATTGGATCCAGGACCATTCCAATTACCATGTTGAAATCCTGGTGGTGGATGTCCTTGATTTGGAGGGCCAGAAGGATGTCCATGTCCCGGTGGACCTCCATGTCCCATGGGTGGACCTGGCATTCGAGGTCCTGGACCAGGAGGAGGCATCCCCGGAGGTGGCATCCTCGGTCTCATGCCCTGAGGTGGACCCATCATCATCCTTGGTGGATGGGCATGTGGATGTGGATGTGGATTTCGAGGACCTGGATTTGGAGGTGGCACTGGTCGGGTTTTTGACTGTGCTTCAAACTGAAAACAGGAAAACAGAACGTGATTACAAAATAATGTAAAAACAGTTTTGATTCTCTAATGCAAACAAAATACACTAATTTTAAAACTACCTGATTTAATGCTTGCTTTGTAGGAAACGTCACAACTGGACACTGTCCGTGCAATTCCTTCTTCGGCAACCTTTCCATACACATCCTCATACTCGGCTCTGAGCCCAGTGTAATCACACAAAATCCTTTTGATTGCCCATTTGCACGGTTCTCAAAAAATTTCACTTCCACGAAGTCATTAACCCCAACTCCAAGCACTGCATCTGTAATATCCTGATCTGTGGTCCACTGGAAAAAAGAAAGAAAAATTAAAATATATGAAAGGCGGGAAAGTCCCTTTACATGCAGGTTACACATAGCTGGAAGACTTCAATAAAACTTCTATCACTAAGTTATCCCCTTATCAAAATTTCAATAAAGCCTATATCAAGAACTCAGTTTATAACTCAGTCAACTGAGGTTGGGCAAAATACAATACTTACTTGCATATGAGATGGAAATTTTATCATAATTAACCATACGTAAAGTGGGAGGTCACACTATAATCTGACACAAGTTTCTGTGTACATATTTTCCTGAAAACTGAAGGCAGTAGTCAGTGTACAGACAGAAGTACTGTCACATTACAGACAAAAGGTCAGTTAAAGAATACATGAAGCAAGAGAATTCAGAAGCAAACATCATCATGGCGACTTCCATGGCAGACAGAGGTCAAGACACAGTCTAGCAATGACAAATGATCACGTACTACAGAAGACAGGAGGCCGTACAATGTCCAGAATCCTGTGAAATCAGTGCTGAAGGTACACACCATACGGGAGGAAGACTGACTGACTGACCGACCAACCAACCATTTAACTAATTGCATGGAGCACGGTCCTGCTTAAAAAGCTCACAATTCATCAGACAGTCAACATATTTTATGGAACCTAAAAGTTCCTTACTGTCCTCACAACAGCCTGCATTTTGTCAGTATCCTAAACAAAATTAATCCAGTCAACATACCCCCATCCTCTTTCCTTAAGATCCATTTTTAATATTATCTTCTCCTCCCATGTATGCCTAGGTCTTTGAAGTTGTCCACTAGCATCAGGTTTACCAACCAAACCCTGTATGACCCACCATCTTAACCTCCACGATTTGACAACCCTAAGAATCTTTGATATGGACTACAAATGATGAACCTCTTACACCCAATTCCATCATCAACACCCTATACTCAAACACCCTCAGCCTACTAAAACTTGGCAACACCAACAAATACACAAGTTTACAATCTACATATTGTTTGCACATTTTGTTGAGCCATACTGTTGTGTTAGTTTTACATAATTTCCCCTTTGTGTTTTTCTAATGATGGATAATTCTTGCTTGTTGAGCACATATCACTTCTACATTGCTCATTCTCTGCAGTATGATATTACCTTGGCAACACCAACAATGCACAACTCTACATTCTTCATTTTATAAGCATTGTTCTCTTAGAAATAAAACAGGAAGACAAGAGATTCTGGACAACATATGGTAGCTGACATTCCCTGAATTTATGCCACTCTTAAGGGGGATGGGAAGACTCACACTCTCCATTTTGGTTTGGTGAATCAGTTTGGCTTCTATCAGACTGGGCCATACAATTTAGATGGCTCATTCATCTCCAGTTATCACCCTAAAGTCAGCTCTGAACCAGAACAGCAGTTTCAGAGAAACTCAGTCTTATGTCTCGCTTCATTACTGCATTACTGCAGGGTCCACAAACACTCCACAATCTAAGAATCACCTCACGAGCATAAAATGAAGCAAGTTTGTTCCATGTTGATGACCCAGAAATATTAGGCACCACTGCACATAATTTAGTCAATTACTGCTGTATGCATACACAAAAAGCCTGCCTAAAAACTTCCCCAACAGTTCCTTTTGTTAGAAATTTATTATATAATTCTTTGAACACACTCATAGGATAACCAGATGGATGCATTACAGACCACATTTTTCTACAAAAATGCCACAGAACTCAAAAGCCTTGTGCCAGTGAGAAGAGCATCTAACCCTTCTTGTATGAGCGTGAATTTTGTACTCGCAGCCATTCTTCGACAGCCTCATCATTACTCCCAAACCTTTTCCCCACAGATGGCATCTTTGAGGGCTTGAAAGAAGTGGAAATCTGAGGCAAAAAGATCTGTGCTGTATGGTAGGTGGGAAAGAACAGTCCATCCCAGTTTTGTGACTGCCTACTGTGTTTTCACAATGGTGTAGGCATGCACTGTAATGTAGGAGGATTTCATCAGAATTTTGTGAAGTCAACCCTCCTGAAACTCTTCTGCAAGGTTTTAAGGGTCTGAATGTACACATCAGAGTTAATGGTCTGAACATGTGGCACAATGCCTACCAAAATCAGCTCATCTGCATACAACAAATGCGGCCTTGACTCACTGCCGAATGGGTAGCTTTAAACTACTTCTTCCAAGTAGAATTTGGAGGATGTCATTCCAATGACATTCTTTTTGTCTGTGGTTCAAAGAGAAGGATCCACGTTTCATCCCCAGTGATGATCCGTTACAAAAACCTTTCAGTCAGCCTTGTAATGGGACAGCAAATCTACACAAACCTCTTTCCGCAAAGTTTTGTGATATTTTAAGCTTCATAGAACTCAACAAGCACAAATATTTGAATAGTCTAAGCCACCAACAATGTAGCTGACACTTCCTTTGGACACTGACAGCTCAGCTGCAAGCGTCACTGAGCCCTGCTTGGCCGTTCTTAGAACCTGCAACTCGAAGCCCAATGACTGAAAGTGCTTTTATCAACAGCACTGACACCACCAGCATTTTCTAACTGCTTGTAAATGTTAGTTTGTTAGTTAGTGACTCCTTCTCTGCCATAAGAAATTCAATAACAAGTAGTTGTTTTAAATGCGCATCAACACAGCATGCCATTTTTTACCATCCCCCATACATGCTTGAGACAACACATTGCTCCCCATTGCTGCAGCAGGAGACATTCAAAATTAGCCAATTAAAAAACGGCAGACACACTTCTTGTTGATTTTGACTCAATTACAGAAAGTGTTGCACAACTGCTTGGGCAACCCTTGTATTAACACATTTCATCACATGTTCTGTCATCATGCCACTAAGAAGATGGCACATACAGTCCACTAATGTCACCACGCCACTGAAACAACGGATAGCACTTATGATCCACAAAAGTCTAGCATTTCTCTTCACCCTTCAAAATTGAAAATTTTGCATTAAATACCCTGCTGACATCAATCTGACTACACATAACTGCCTGGCAGTGATAATGTCGAGTTTACACCTCCCCACAGATGAAGTGCAGTTGTGTGAATTGTGTGTTCATTATAACAAAGTTCATTTCCACAACAATATCTTTAGCATTCACCCCGACTTACCCATGTTAAGTTGCCAACATACAGCTGATGGCGACGTCCCACTTGATTGGGTTGTATGTTGTTACCCATTTGATGATATGGTGGATTTGCATTGTTTGGTGAATGTCCATCAGAGTTTGGGATGGGAGGACCTGGAGTGTGAGGGGGTTGAGAATTCTCATCTCCACCCCCTCCTGCACTTGGAGGTGCCGCTATTACATCATCATAAAGATCCACACCATCGCCAGCAAACTCATCCTACAGATAAGAACAGGGCACTGCATCACTGGTGAGTGGTCACCTGGTCCAGGGTTTGAACCACTTAACCCTCAAAGATTAAAAGGCACTGCATTCCTGAGACATCAACACGACTCATCCAATGCACAATATCGCAATCCCAGAAGACCTGAATCTTCAATTACACCTCTGTAAAAACCTCTAAACTCACAAACCAAAAATTATTTTTCTTGTCTTTCTGTATTTTTTATACCTCATACTTAATACATTAGTAAAAACACAGCTATTAGAGAACCATGTGATAAATGCGGACAGAAGCCAAATTCCACATATTATTCAATGGTAAGGTACTTATTAGAATGGAAACTGCTGGTAACATTAGGCTATGTAAGGCAGCCTACACTAGTCCAATTTTCAAATATATCTGTATATGGAAGGGCAAGTATTACAACAATCATTCAGCTCAGCAGGAAAACAACACTGCAACATACCTTTACAAATTATGCTACATACAACTACGATCCTGACAAAAGTCAATGAGGGGATTTTAGTGATCACAGTGCTACTGACGTACATTCAAGTCTTACTGGGATGTGATGCCATATCACTGCATCACCACAATGCCTTCGGCTTCAGGGTCAGAAGACTCTGAATGACTGTGAAAAACAAGGCTCTGCAATCATTCAGGGTGCCAGAGCCTACTCACCCAACCACACAGCATCGCACTCCACATGACCTAAATCTTCACCCTAGGCAGTCACTTGAAATCTGCACAGGGTACAGTGTGTCCCAACCACAAGTACTGCCAACATTCTGTCCATCAACTGTGAAGGTATCGACTGAATGCAATTTTGTTTTGAAACACATGTCATGCCTTTTCTCTATCTTCAACCAAAATTCTGGCTACCTTAATGTTTGAATATAAAATTCTTCTGTGATATTACACAGTGCTGCTGAGTGAATAGTTCCCAACATGTCATGTGATCACAGTGGAAAAAAAAAAAAAGTTTTTTATAACTTCAAGAAATCAGACGATCATGGACAAATGTAATGTCAAACAGGTAAGTCTTCTGTGACCATGTCCATACTTCCTGAGGGCATTCAGAGTCAAAATATCACATGATTCTGCACAGCTATAGAGCTCTGTGAATTGGAAATTGTGTAACTATTTACACAGGAGAAGCATGTCTTGTAACTAGAGTTAACTGAAAGTAGACATATACCGGCATGCTGATAAGCCCTCCTTAGCTTGACCAGGAAGGAAACAAGCACAGAAGCATGTCAGGGACCCATGCAATTTCAACAACATGGAGACACAAGCCATCATAAACTTTTTTTTTCTGCAAGGCATGGCGCCGAAGGAAATTCACACCATTCTGACAGAAACATTATCTTGTTTCCTGCCTTGTTGGGCTAAAGACTTATCAGCACCCCTGTAACACAGTTTGCCCCTTCGTTCAAAAACACATCTCACACCATTATCCAATACCTCTTATTCCTGGAATACAGGTACTGATACTACAGAAGCCTGGATTTCATATTGCACGTCCCAATTTGTTCCCCGATTAATGAACATTCAACACTTCGATGCCCACCTTTGGGCACTGTAAGGACCTGATGCCAGAATTAAATCACCCCCCCCCCCCGCCGCCACTTTGTTGGGTGTTTTGATTTTTAAGGGTCACCTTCCGACCAAAATTCTATTTTTTTTTTCGTTATGGTGTGTTTTATATGTGAGATAATAGACA
>Ga0123352_10017208_pt1 | contig 11528 bp, 7 predicted proteins | sample TergutLab28metaG_FD_89700 | JGI IMG/M metagenome (GOLD analysis project Ga0123352, IMG submission 89700) | Labiotermes labralis P1 segment gut microbial communities from Petit-Saut dam, French Guiana - Lab288 P1 | ecosystem: Host-associated > Arthropoda: Insects > Digestive system > Gut ...
ACAGTATTCTGTAGTATAAGATATTAATCAACATTATCATCATCACCACCACCACCATCACCAACATCACATCTGGAGGTACTGTATTCTAGAACCGCTTGTGTAACTAACAGACAGTATTCTCTAGTATTGCCATATCTTAAATCAAGCTCTAATGGATATAATGAAAATTTTTTTTATTGTTTTTTCCTAAATAGTTTAATACTTACACTTAAGGGATGACTGGTGTGTGGAGACACTTGAAAATGAGGCTGGCAGATGTAATTCGGTGTAGAATTTCTTAGCTGGAAATTTAATTTAAATACTCTACTTCGAAACGCACACACATTTTCTTATAATAAAATTTATGATCCTTTAAATGGCAAAGAAACTATTTTTATGATTCAGTCAAGAGATTTAAAACAGCTGTTGACTTTTTACACCAGAATTATCTCCTTCAGCACTTTGTCTCATGAAGAACATAACCAGCATATTTATGTTTTAGGTAATATTTATTTATTTTACGTTGAAGATGACAGTAATAGCCACAAACACTCTTTTTACCTCAGAAATGATGTCGCTAATGTTGAATTTTCCGGTAGACTAATTGTTGAAAGATACTCGACTTTGTTCAGTTCAGGTAAATACAAATAGTGATCTATAAACCAAAAGAACAGAGCGACCACATGAAACACAGGGCTGTATTTTCAGCTCCGATTGATGACGATAAGTTATTAATCAGTTTACCATCTACATGTTATATGGCGAGAACATACCTTTGGAATGTGGGGCCGTGTAGTCTGGTAGCAATATTTGGAGATTTCGGAGAAAACTGCTGCCATCTTAATTATTCTGATTATTTTAATTACGGTTGGCATTTTATACATTTAAACAAATTTAACCCTTCTAATAATTTATTTTGAAACATATTTACAATTTTAAAAACATTTTCTGCAATATCTGGAGTGTAATAATACAATAATCTATGCAGCACGTCACCTTTCCGTCAGACTCTTGTTCTGTGTTAGTTCCACCGTCCACTTTGATGCTGAAAGCTGCAGGCTTTTCAAAACGCCGGTACATTTGTACCAGACAACACGGGCTCACCTTACAGAAGTCACTTATCTTCAACCATAGAATAAATAAATCATCTCGCCTGTCGCTAAAACATTGCAGCTGATACAGTTACAACTAAGTTAATTATCACTTACAAATCTGGCGCATCAACATCCTTAGCTCTTGCAAGCCTAAGTACCTGATAACTAGAACCGTCTTTATTTAATTAGTATACCAACTGAACACATATATAAAAATTCCACATTAAAACATTAAAATTGCTCCGACATGTTTCGATCCTAAGATCATCATCAGGGAGCTACACTTTCCTCGCTAAAGTCACTATTAAAATTAGTCACAGTCCACAGGACGCACACCCGTAGTCGGGCACTCTCAACAACATAACCTTACACAATAATACATGCTGCCACAACACCCTGTTTATATAACGAAATTAATCAGTGACTAATTTTAATAGTGACTTTAGCGAGGAAAGTGTAGATCCCTGATGATGATCTTAGGATCGAAACATGTCGGAGCAATTTTAATGTTTTAATGTGGAATTTTTATGTATGTGCATAAGTTGGTATACAAATTAAATAATTCGACGATATGAAAGGCGCAACAATAAGGATAGTACCTTCTTTATTTATTGTCGTTATAACTTGCAGGCCTAACTACCATGCTACACAAGATCCTTACTGTCTATTATTGATGAAACATGTGAACCTAATTAAATGATATAACATGATCTTCGTCATGTATTATTTCTAGAAGGTGTGAGCCTGTCTGATAACAAAACTTCCTTATCTGTTATCGTTAGAACGTGTGAGTAGTCTTAACTGCTTGATACCAACATTTGCTCATTATCTATTGTCTTAAAACGTATGAGGCTAACTACTTGATTCCACAGCGTCTTCATTACTTATTACCTTTAGAACATGTGATCCTGATTACCTGATAACACAGGATATTCATTAAAAGGTAAAGGCAAAGTTCACCCTAGAGGATGCTATAGCTTTACTCTTTCTTTAACCTCGGCGCTAGATGGGGTGGTTGGTCAACGCCACGCGCCGACCGCTTTACCCCCGAGAAAGAGACTACCCATTGTGTAGGAGGCTGGGTGGGCCCCAGGGCCGGTCCGGACGGGTGAGGAAAATCTCGCCCCCACCGGGATTCGATCCCCGGACCTTCCAGCCCGTAGCGAGTCGCTATACCGAGTGCGCAATCACGGCCCACACAGGATATTCATTATCTGTTTTATTTAGAACATGTGAGGCTCATCACCTAGGAACACAAGATCATTATCTGTTATCCTTAGAACCTGGTAACAGAAGTTTCTCATTATCTATTATCCATATAAATTGTGGGTCTAACTACTTGGTAACGTAGATCTTTATTATCTATTATCTATATAACCTGTAAGCTCAACAACCTGATAAAACAAGATCCTCACTGTCTGTTACCTGCAAAACGTCTGAGTCTAAATACCTGGTAAAAGAGGACCTTTTTTATCTGCTATATTCAGAACATGTGAGCGTAATTACCTGGCAACGTTACGTTAAAAAGAATATTTTAATGAAGAACTTTTTACAGACATGTCTGAATGACGATAATGTTTTTCAGCATGAGAGAAGCCTAACATGGCGTTACAGTGTCCATAGCACAGTTCTTATCAACGCCATATTACAATAGGCCGAATGATTTCACCACAAATTGTTGTGTCAATGCAAACTGTTACAGTCGCTACGAAACGTTCTTTTGTTAAGTAAAAAAGAAAAAAAATTCAGGGAGAAAAATTAAATAATGATTGTTATGTCATCGGAGAGAAGATTAATGACACTGGCGCTCGTGTAAGCATCAAAGTGAACACGATCAGAGATCCATCCCAGTTCTTTCAACGTCTTTCACGCTATGATGCACCTTGCGAGCTTTCCACAACTGTATCCGATTATGATTTATTGATGTTCGTTCACACATCACCACTATTCCCCCACCACGGAGGGACATGCGGCGGTCTACACTGTTACAACAGGATGACCGCATAGGGGCTCAGTAATGTAACTTTAGTTAGCTGTTCTCATGAGGGGCCCGTGGGCTGTATGTGGCTCGTTCATGTTATTGTGTCCGAACATGAACAGATTTCAGCAAATGAGGAAAATTATACATTGACGTCATTGGCACATTACAGTCAAAGCCACATTTTAACTGACAGTCTGTTAGTCAGTCAGTCAGTTCAGCCAGTTAGTCAATCATACTTGACGTGGAAGCCCCCTTGGGTCTAATGACCAATTTTTGTTTGTGATCAAGTCTGTTTCTTCTTTGCTAGTGTTTGGTCGCCCTCTCTGACGAGAGGAAAGTTTTATCCCTTATCATAGCTCTTCGCCATATGTATATAACTTTTGCAGTGACTACAATTAAGTAAATAAATAATATTAACCGTAGACAATACATTCAAGACTTTTCTAAAGGCTGGCAATGTGTACTTATTACTCTGCGCATGCAACTCCGAGATACGAAAGAACATTTCTTTGGAGTAAATGCTCAGGTTCGTCGAGTTTTCCGTCTAGAAATAGTAGTAATTAGATGCTGATGAATGTGGAGCTTTGGTGGAATTATATTGACAGGGGAACACCGAAGTACTCGGAGGAAGATATATTCTATCTCTGGTTTGTCCACTGTGAATCTCACGTGGATTTCCCTCACTGAACCCGCTCCTCCGCGCCGTTTGTTTGGCAACGAAATACCTCAGCCATGGAATCGCCACTGAAGACTGACGGTTATTTAAATTATACAGCTGAAATTCACTTGCACATGACAGCGTCTGTCTCCATCAGAAAGACCGGTTGGTTAATGTTGTTTATGAAAATAATCACTACGGGTCACGAGCGGCGTGAGAAGCACATAAATAGCAAAGTGCGACAAAGTTTTGAGTTTCTTCACATTGCAGTGGTTGGTGCATGTAATTAAAATGGATTTATATTTTTAACAATTAATTTACATATAGACCTTTCATACCTTGAGCTGCTGGCTAAGGAAAAAGCGACGTTGCAGGGCATGATTGGCAGACTGACTGAATTTGGAAGGTGCTATGGATTGGAAATTCATATGAGAAAAAACCAAGGTAGTGAGAATCTCAAGGCACCCGTCCGCGTTAGAAATTATGACAGATCAAAACCAGCCGGAGAATGTGGAATATTTCAAATATTCAGGTAGCATGATAACAAATGATGCAAAATTAAATTCAGGATTGCCGAGCAAAAGCGGCGTTCAAAAAAAGAAGGCTCTTTACACTAGCAAATTGGACTTAAATTTAAGGGAAAAAAACTAGTATAGTGTTGCAATGGGAGAATACAGTTGTGTGGCACTGACCTTTGGACACTTCGGAAAGTGAATCTGAATTCTACGAAGTTATGAAATGTAGTGCTTGAAAAGGGTAAATAAGATCAATTGGGTCGCTCGTGTGAGAAATGAAGAAGTATTACGAAGAGTCATGGAGGGGAATATGTTACAAAAAATAAAAAGAAGGAAGGTTGAATTGGTCACATCTTGCTTAGGAACTGCTTTCTAAAACACGTTATAGGATGAAAGCTAGATGGAAGGTCAGATGTGACGAGAAGACGACGAAGAAGGAGTAAGAAGCTATTAGATGACGTTAAGAAACCGAGAGAATGCTGGAAATTGCGAGACGAAGCGCTAGATGGCAGTGTTTGGAGAACATGGTTTGTAAGAGCCGATGGACCGGTCGTAAGACAGGCACAGGATAAGTGAATAAATGAATGAGATATTACGTACTGTTAAATAAACTGTAATTTGAGTGTGAATGTTAGTGAAAGAAATAATCGAAAGAAAGCAACAATCGCCCCTTTGAAGATACTTTCTTTGTACCGACTTGATAGAGACTGAGGGAAATTTTACAATAGTTGTTTCACATTGGTTAATGTAACCAGAGACTTTACTACTGTGCTGCTCTGCTAAGAAACGTTTCGATTGAAATTTCTCTCTTGTTTGAAGGAGAATGTGATGTGTGAGTAGTTGTAATGTACCTAAACAGTAAAATTTAAGAAAAGGGGATTTGGAATAACATTACGCAATTGACGATATAGCATTGGACTTTATTACAGATAAACAAAAGTGAGTTCAATTGCTGTGCTGCAATTTCGATATAAAACATTCGAATACATAGGCCCACTTTTTCTTAATCGCGACTCGAGATGGGGGTGAGTGATCAGATTCTCCCGGTCAATTTACTGTCAGTGAAAGAGCCTTCAGTAGCCTTAAGCAGGAGACTGGATTGGCTCCCAAAACGCTTTGGACCATGTGGAAAAGAAAAAATCTCCTACCTCTTCCGACAATCAAACCATCCTTCTTCTTTTGTCTATCCCTTAGCTTAATTACTATACCAACTACTTTATTCTGCGCCTATATATATATATATATATATATATTATCCCTCTCCATGCGTTGAAGGTGTATAAGGTTAGTAGGCGTTTAGCTGCACACACTGTTAACCTCCGCATTAGATGGAAGAGAGTGGTCTAATTCGCGCATTAGCCACTTATCCCCGGAGAGAACACCCGGTACACAACGAATAGAAGTCTGCGTGGACCTCAGAGTCAGTCTGGGCGTTTTTGTGAAGGTAATTCCCATATACTTCAGCTTATGAGTCCTTCGGTTGTGCTCTTTCAGTGTCATTCCGTCAGTACTGCATACTTGTGTTTATTTCATCTATCGTCGGCATTATGTACTTTAATCTTGACAAACTGACAGCGTTGTTATATAACGCACAGATGTTATTTTACTTCTGGGAACGTCTTTGAGAAATCAGGCAAATGATTTGAAGGACCCGTGAACCAGCATGGCATCCGTACATTAGGTTGAGCATCGCTTGAGTCGTCACTTAACACGAAGTATGTGTATCCTAATTTGTAACAATAAATCACAGGAACTTTTGAACTAGTTATTACTGAAAGTGGCGTTAATCACAGAAGAAGTACTTAGACTCTGTCGTTAAGCCTTTCCAACTTGGACGTGCACAGCCTAGTTGTATTACAGAATCCTGTCAGGACTCGCAGGCGCACGCACCGGGCCTCATCATTTGTCATCGAAATCACAGCAGCAGCGGAGAACAGGGTGTCCAAACTAAACTGTCGATAGAACGAGTAAAAGCGCTGTGTTGTGATGACAAGATACAGTGAAAAGAATTAATTAAATTTGGATTATTTAAACAGTCGATTTAGGTAGACACCTAGCGGCATTTTCAAGGGCCAAATATTCTGGTACCTAATTTTAAAGTTTTGGTGCAAAAAGCTCCCTTCTCTGTTGTTTCGCTGTGTTAAGATGTTCAGGAATGTAACCCCAGTCTTAAAAGAGGGCTGCTTATTCTGACGTTCTCATGGGTAAAGAGTAGGTTGCTAATACATGTATACTAACTGGCAGAAATCAGGGGAAATGTTTGGCCAAGGCATTCACATGTCGGAATTGGCCTGGAGTAGTTGATGAAAACGGTAGGATTTATTGTACATGGTAACCTTTTTGGTAATTTTTGCCCGATGGTGACTGTGTGCTTGAGTCGAAACATGTAACACAGTAAGACTAATATAAGCAAAATATCGTGACTGACGCGCGTTTTTCCTCACTTATGAAAACGGCAGGAACTCAAGACAACCTTTTAGATATCAAATCTCGTATCAGCTGGAATTTGATTTAATAATATAATCCAGGTTCCAGGTTTTTTTCAAGAGTACAGGGGGCTCTGTGTGTAAAATTTTGGACACCACTGCTTTCATATCGATCAGCTGGTAGCATCTGTTTTCCGCATTAAAATCTACAAAATTTTGATATCGGGACTTCGCCTTAGGGCTGTTGCACTTATTAAATGACATGACGTGGGAAATGCTTCGGGGGCAGCAAATAAATGTGGGTTAAACTCTTATTTTGTTTTCCTTTCGCTCACTTAAAGTCTACAGGATGGGATTTCGCAAAAATAATTAATGATGCTTTATGTCATTAGGAAACAAGTTCTTAAAACAACAGCCTTTCGGCGAGAATTATTTTTGCAGATGACAGAAGGAAGATTGATGGTTTGTGTGGCCGAGTTTGTATTTGATTGATTGACTGCTGCTTTTATGTCCTTTTGTTACGCCGTGTATTTGAACTGCAAAGTGTTACCTCACTTGCAGCGGTCTTATTTCTTTACATTATGTGCACAGCGACCTTGAGAGTATAAATCAGTGCACTTACTGGTAAGGATAGTGTAGACCTTCTTGTCTGATGCACCATGTCAGTTTTATGTTGGGTATTTTCTATTGGCTGACACACATTTGATGTGACTCTGCCCGACTTTACCCCCTTCTTCGAGAGGCTGTCTTTACATTGAGAGATTTTTTAAAATTTTTTGAGGTTAGTGGCGACATTTGGAACGAAAGCAAGATCCTGTTAAATACTCTAAGATTGTACCACGCTAAATCCTATACCATAGTCAGGTTGAGAAGTATGATTATGGTCAGCTGAAAATAGAGGTAAGACCACATTCTGAAAGATCGTGAACATTAAATTGTTCTGTACTCGAGTAATGGACACCGTCACTTAGTATTGTACCAACCTATCGAATCATATAATCCCTTGATTTATCTGCGCGATGTGGTTATTGTCGTGATTGCCTATACCATGCAATGGAAACTACGAACTTATGTTTTTGTTATTGTTTACGTCTTGATCTGTTTGGCGTTTGTGTATTTTCCTATTTTATTATCAGCTTGTTGATAAGTTCGGTAGTGGGTTCATTTTGTGTTGTCTTTATCTTGAAATTACCTCCTCGAATTTTATTGAGAGAATGCTGAGCAACGTAGAGAACTCTGTGAAGGAAGTGATCATGCTTATTTTGAAAGTGCTAATTACATGTGACTATCCCGGTGGCCGCATAATTTTCGTGCCGTCCAGACCCGCCCCGAGGCTCACCCAGCCTCCTGTGCCACTGGACCGGACCCTTTCCCGAGGATAAAGCGGCCGGAGAGTGGTGCTGACCACCCACTTCCTTCTAATGTCTTTTGGCGAAAGAGTGGGAGCTCTACTTGCCTTGTCTCTGTGCTTGCATAGGCGTATCATGTGGTGACTTTTCTCTTATAACACGTGACTCGAATCTCCTCAGATTTTCAGCAATGATCTGCGCTGCCAACGGGCACATTTAAATTAATTTAAAACATTTGCACGTTATAATTATTGTGCTGACGTAGGTTTATCCGGACTATATGATATACGATATATTTGTTAACTGCAATTGAGTAGCCACCCGGTGGCAGTAGTACAGTACACATTTACACAAAAAACAATACACAGAACGACACAAAAACACAAAATATTCCGTTTGAAGTACTAAGTATTGCATATTCCAAATTTTTCTTACAGAGATATATACAACGTAAGTGAAATATCACAGAAATCTGTCTCCAACTCACAGGAACATGAGTAATCTCATTATCTTTGCGAAATCTTATTACCTTATGTACTTGTTAATATTATTACAGTTTTTACAGTTATTCAGTGGAGAGTTTAAGATGTTTTAGGCCTAAATTACAGGCCTACATGGAGGATTTGCTACGTTTATGTGTTGGTGTTCCTTCAACTCATAAAACAAATATCGAAACATAAAAATCTGGCTTATGATGACTGAGAAGTATAATTTTTGCCATGATTTACTTATTTCCATGTTTTAATGTGCACACAACAGCTATAGGGCCACCGAATCTGCAGCTGCCAATAATTGACACGTTTAATCTCCGATAAAGATAGATGGAGTTTGATGATAAATTTAATACAGAGTCCGACCCTTTGTGGGGCTTCATCTCCGTTTGGGGTATGCGGTTGAAACATGAAATGATGTCAGAACACGTATGAACGTTTGCTTTTACTTCAGCAGAATCTCGCTGTAATTTTTCGCTGATTGATTAGCTTAATATCTGCCCAACTGCAATACGTTTTCGTTGAAAGTTAGGGAAATGAAACCTGAATTTTTAATTTGAAAATGGGGCTATTTCATTTTTGGTAATGACATCTCCTCTGTGTCACATGTAGGGTCTTGATCAACTAAATTACTTCTTGCGTTGGCGAAATACTTTTCATGAAAAGTGTTTGACAATGAGGTGAATATGCATAGAACAGACCTAAAGGTATGTTTCTTATTATTTTCACTGCTTCAGTTTTTCACTGGTTTAATGTACAAATTCATACTTATTCAGCTGGGTTTAATATGGAAACACCGTGTGCCCTGGAGTCACTTGAGCTTTTAGAGCTAAGAAACTCAGGATTAAATTGAGCGAATAAGGGTTAACTTATGACCTTTGGGAGCTTTAAACGAGAAGTATAAAAGTTAGCAAACATTTCCAGTTTGTTAAAAGGGTTGAAAAGCAAGGGGGAAAGGTACAGAGACACTTTGTGATATAATCCTAAGGAAAGTGATGCGGATTCAAATGAGCCGTGAGTTTTTGTGCAGGGAAGAAGTAACGGAAGTTACGGGCACTTTACAGCTGTGCGTATGAGACTGCATGAAGAAGAAAATGAAAAGACACTGTTCTATTATTATGGCTACTTTCACTTCGCTGAAAATTGTTTCTACACGGATATCGTGTATGTATATAGATACTTGGAAACAATATTACGTAGTATTTATTTTGTGCAAGTTTCCTGACTTTTGTAAAGAGCTAACACTTGGTCACCATTGTGTCCTGTGCAAGTCGAACACATGCGCAATACTTTGTGATAACAAGGGCTTCTACTGGAAATGATTTTACATCGAATTCGGAAGTTCTCTGCGCTTTGTTTAAAGGCATAGTACCTTGATTGCCGATCCCGGTGGTCGCGCGGTTGCTGGATTTGCGGGTTCGAATCCCACCGGGGGCGTGGATGTCTGTCTCTTGTGAGTGTTACGTATTGTTAGTTAGAGGTTTTTTTTTGCGATGGGCCGATCACTTTTCCAGAGGAGTCCAACCAAGTGTGATGTTTCTAAATGAGTGCGTTAGAAGTACCTCACAGGGGAGGCCTAGGCCCACTAGGGATGCCGAGCCATGAGAAGAAAAGTTATCCTGTTTGAGACATGTCGTCTTTACCGTCTGCTCCTGCAGGTGGTAACTGGACCTAAGTCCGAAGCAGTCCCTCTGTGTGTTCTAGTTATTTACTGAGACACGCGGGTCGGTCATGATATGTTTACATGGTGTAAATTTTATAACCCAAAAATGTAAATGTGATTATATCAGGGGAATTCCTCGCCGAATAAGTATTATTTGTTTCCAGCGCTGAAGCAAAATGTTGAAGGCCACAGATTTAAAGGTGGTCGCGATGTGGAGCAGTTGTGTCACAATGGGAAGTAATAAAAGCATGGACTGATATCAAGAGGGAATAGAAAGGCCCGTCCCAGGGTGTGCGAAATGCTTCACTTATGGAGGGAATAGTGTGATAAGCCTGCAGTTAATGTAAACGTTCTAATTAGACATTAAAATTAAATATATGAAAGGTAAGTCTCACCCTCTAACAAGCCATAAAGGTCAAGAAGGGGAGTAGAGGTATCGATATACTCTTTTTTAACTTCAGTTCTAGATGGGCGTGGGTGGTCAACGCCACGCCCCGACCGCTTTACCCTGGGGAAAGACCGGGTACCCATTGTACAGGAGGCTGTGTGGGCCCCAGGACTGGTCTGGACGGGTGCGGAAAATCTCACTCCCACGGGGATTCGATCCCGGACCGTCCAGGCTGTAACGAGTCGCTATGCTGACTACGCTAACCCGGCCCACAAAAATTAAATATATATATATTTATTTATTCTGTAAACTTAAGAATTTTGCTTTTAGTCCATCGTTACCAATGTAATGATTGATTGATTGATTGATTATTCTACTCTTTTATTAGAGCCCTGTCGCTTGAAGGTGAAGGTAAAGGTAAGGTAAATGTGTCCCTGTTCACTACATTAAGGGGTTGCAGGAGTGAAGGCTTAGCTCCTTTCATTCTTGATTTCGACGCTTGATGAAGGTGGGTTGTCAGACTGACGCCTCGACCGCTTTAATACAGAGGTGAGCACCCCCCAGCATCCGTTGAATAGGAGGCTGGGTAGACCTCAGGGTCTGTCTGCACTTTTTGGAGAAGAGACAAATCTCTCGTCAAAACTTAAGACAATTTAAATTCAAAAGTGAAATAAGACATTTAAGTAACTTCGCCCAAATATACCGGTTATGCTACCACGGCAAACAGTTACTGATATTGTGCCCACAAAACGCCATGTACGTAGGTAATAGCATTTTCTGTGCACTAATATGGTTTAATATTATACAGCCGGAGTCTCGTTTTTGTCAAAGCAAATAAATTTTGTAGTATGATATAAACGGGCCGCCTCTGTGGTCTAGTGGTCAGAGTTTCTGGCTACAGATACAGAGGTCCCGGGTTCGATCCCCGGCGCTACCAGATTTTCTGAGTAGTAGTGGGTCTGGAACGGGGTCCACTCAGCC
>Ga0123352_10017209_pt1 | contig 11528 bp, 5 predicted proteins | sample TergutLab28metaG_FD_89700 | JGI IMG/M metagenome (GOLD analysis project Ga0123352, IMG submission 89700) | Labiotermes labralis P1 segment gut microbial communities from Petit-Saut dam, French Guiana - Lab288 P1 | ecosystem: Host-associated > Arthropoda: Insects > Digestive system > Gut ...
AGAGACCAACTTGATGTCACTTGCTTTATTATTTCATTATTTAATGCTCAACATGTTTCGGATGTTAATACATCCATCCTCAGGAGCTTGCGACTTATTTGTTTAGTTATTTCATGGGTTGTAATGCTCTGGTTCGATGTGTGTTGGTGTTACGTTGTGGTATCCGGATGCAGGCTGAAGAACTAGTGCTTCAACCTTAATCCGGTTACCACACCACCCCAGCCAAACCACACCGTAACACCAACACACTTCGAACCAGAGCAATATAACCCATGAAATAACTCAACAAATGAGTCGCAAGCTCCTGAGGATGGATGTATTAACATCCGAAACATATTGAGCATTAAATAATGAAATAATAAAACAAGTGACATCAAGTTGGCCTATTTTTATTTGAAATTACTCTGTTTCTTTTTTTCTCTCTTCTTCCCGAACATATAAACCAAAGATGATTAAGTACCCTCTGTTTTTCTTAAATATCGCTTCTATGACTCAGTCTTCCCAAAACTTGTAATATTCAGTCATTTCAGTCTGTGTTTTATGTATCCATAGTATCACTCCAGTTTCGGCACCTATACTTTGTTTAACTGCACTGTTTATTTCACTGGAACGCCTGGTATCTGTAGTTCCTTGTAACCTTTTTCTTACTTTCGCTAAAATTACAATTTGTATGTGCTGCTCTTTTCGTAATTCATCAAATTCCTCTTCTTTATCTATTAGGCCTCTCGCATTTCAAGTAGCTTCAACCTCTTCGTTGCTTTCGTTATCAACTGTTTTGGATCTTCCCTGTTGTTGAATTTGGGACATGCAAATATTCAAAATTTCCCCATGAGAGGTTACTAGTGTGTCGACAAGTGAGGATGGTGTTAGGGCTGCTATCTTGCCGCCTCCAGACAGGTAGGTTATACTCAGGCATATACTCCAGAGTAGATTAAACGGTTATACCGATGTGACTCTTTCCTCAGAGCCTCCTCTGTAAGAGCAGGTGAGGATGCGATTTGGGTAGGAAAGTTTGTAGGCTTCATGGCCTACCCCTCGCAACCCATACATATTATATCCGCAATAAATCATCAGAAATATCAAAGACGTTAAGGGAAGTGTTTGGAAAATATCTCTACTGCAAACACTGAGGGTGTTCGAGATTAGGCTGCTGAGGAAGACGTTTGAGACTAAGAGGGACAAAGTTCAAGGGAGGGGCGAACACTGCATAACGAAAAACCTTATATGTATATATATATATATATATATATATATATATATATTTACTGCAATTGGGTTGTTACCCGGTGGCAGTGGTTATTTTACATGTAAACAAAACATAAAATTGGTTACTACTAGATTTAAGTCTGGAGGGCTACATGAGAAGCATGTAGTGGCAACTTGGAATCTTGGGAACCATCACAGCATTTGCTTACAGACACAGGGAAACGAAAAAAAACCTGTGTCGAGATGGTCGGTCGCAGGACCTTCCGAGTACTTATGATATTTACTACTCACTAAATATTTTTGGGGGGATGAAATCAAGAATAATGAGAGGGGAGGCTTATGTAGCACGTGTAGGAGAAACGAGAGGTGTTTTTTAAGGTTCTGTTGAGGAAACCTGAAGGAAAGAGTCCGCCTGGGAAACCCAGGCGTAGATGGGAGGATAATGTTCAGAGAGATCTCTAATAAGTGGGAGGGGAATTCTTGGACTAGATTAATCTGGCACAGGATAGTGACAGGTAGCGGGCTCTCCTGAATGCGTTCAGGAACGTCTGGCTTCCGTAAAATGGCGGGAAATTTCTTGACTAGCTGAGGACCGGTTAGCTTCTCAGGACGTTCTGTGCTCCGTGAAGTTAATTAGGTAGTTAATTATTTGTGCTCTAAACTGGAATAAGGTTTTTATCCTTTATTAACTATACTTGTAAGTTCCGCTTAATGTTTTTCTTATATCTTGATTTTTCAGTCACACAAAAGTCACGGATTTTGCACATCGCCAAAAGTTACACACATTTTTTCCCCTCAGACCAAAAGCAAATTACAGATTCAATTAGCGGTCCGACCGGAATATAAAACAGACCAATATTTCTCTCGTAACCAGATCCCTCACCCCTCCTTTTTTTTTTTTGGTTGCGTATTTGTTTCGTTTACTCCTCTGTTCAAACGGCACAGCTAATTAGAATGAAGTCAACGCCGTCCGTCGTTATTACGCGCTTCATTGACGGGCTTCGCATCTCTGGCTTGTGTAGCTTTGTATGCATACAGTAGATGGCCGATATTTGGAAAGTATTACATTACCCTACTGGTTGAATGCGCTTTTTCATTCCTTGTAATTTTCATTACGGTTATTCGTGACACGTAATTTCACTCTTCAATTCTTACCCAAGACCAAAATTTTTAATGACTTGAATTGTATTGAATTCACCACCTATTCATCTACCACTGCCCTTTCAACATCTGTTCGAATGTGTCGATTACAAAAGCGTAGGGTAGACTTTTTGTATGAAAATTTAATATATTCAAATCAAATGCGTGTTCTCAGACAATTATTCGCTGGCTTCGCACTTTGGAAGACGAGTTCAATCCTGGGGCAGTTCATGTGGGTTTAGTGGTGGGCAGATTAGCGCTGGGAAAGGGGATTTATGTGCATAAATTTCTTTTTCCGTTATCATTCCAGTAAAGTTTCGTATTTATTCGTCTAACATCCTGCGGTCAGTTTTGAAGTCCCACTGGGAAAATAAAAACCTTAACTCCACATTCAAATCTTCTTTCGAAATTTCTGGGAGATAACAGAAGCACTATGTACACAGAGAATCTATCCCTTCACTGATCTGGACAGGCCCTCAGGGCTTCAGGAGTTTGAAGCTTCCAGAACATCTAGACAATCGGATCATGAAGGTGGTAAGTTTTGTCAGACCCAGGAGTTTCCTGGTACTCATTTCTGTTAGAGGCTGAGTCGACTCCAGGGTCGTAGTGCGGCCGGAAGTATTGGGTCAATGGAAAATCCCGATGAAACCATCGGGAATGGAACATGCGACATTCCGGCTTGTAGCGCAGTGCCTCAAACAACTGGACCACCACATGTCCCAGCGTGTTCTTACATATTGGCTATTATCATCTACGAGGGATGTGTTCTCCGCGATGTAGGAAGTAAGTTTTTTTATATAGAGAGTGGATCGAAATTCCCTTAGCACCGTCTTCATGTTGTCAAAGGTCCAGTGTGTTGTAAATGTAACGCCTCTGTAATAGGGATGGGCATCAGTTGCCTGCGGTTTTAATACTGTCGGTTGGTTTCTTTCTGGGCGAGATTAATATCTACAATTATCCTTATTGTTTGTAATTTTACTCCTACTTTCAGAACAAATGTAACTTGGGACTGCAGATTTTCCCTCTCAAATCATTTCCAAAACCGTAATTTACAGTCACATTTCAAGCCGTTGCCGTAGGTCAGCGCAGAACAGAAATCGTTGTACATAACCTAAGAAAAAAACGTCAGTTTTTTTCCCCGCAATATTTAGACAAACTTGTTTTCCATATGAGTCGTGTTTATTCCTTTCCAAACGCTGGTTTATAATTTACTAATATAGTCAACATTTTTGGACGTAAACTTCTTTCATTAATTTTAACGTTTTGCTGACCGTGCGTCTCAGTATATTTATCTCAGTAATTAACCAACTTGATGCACAAAAGTTTTGTTTTACAATAAGTTTATTTCGTGCCTCTACATGTTTCGAGCACATGTGCTCATCATCATGAGGTCAAAATTGCATTACACAGCCTCTGGTATCATCACAACTATAGGTGTGATGATACCAGAGGCTGTGTAATGCAATTTTGACCTCCTGATGATGAGCACATGTGCTCGAAACATGTAGAGGCACGAAATAAACTTACTGTAAAACAAACCTTTTGTGCATCAAGTTGGTTAATTACTGAGATAAATATTCTTTCATTAAGGTTCTGTTATTTTGGACATTATCCATCCCCTTAAAGTTTATTCTAAACACGGTGCTTCGGAAAATGAATCTAGCCAATCAGAGTGACGAACTGTCTTTCCTTACTGTTACTGATGAAAATAGATACTATTTTTAATTTACTTTGAAAATCCCCACAAGACGATGGACAATATCCAAAATAACGTTCGTTTCATAATACACGTATGCATATTTATTATATTACATTATATTACACCTGTGTATTATTTTCTTTATTACCTTTCAAACTTCCGTACTAATTTGTACTTGTAACATGCGGCCTGCCTGTTAAATTATTCATCGAATTCTGTACCCTACCTCAGGGGTTAACTAGTTCTTAAGCAGATAAAATATTTTATGTCACAAAGTTTTTGATTGATTATAGAGACCGACGTCTTCTGTAAATCCGCCCCCCCCCCTTTCCCCAAAGAAGGATCAAGACGGATTACTCTGAGGTGTCTTCTTCGATATTTGAACTATCCCGCACCAAACCCTTCACTTTATCACTAAGAAAACTCGCTTTTTGAGATCGGCACATATTTGGTCATTGGTTGAGCTATCTGAAAAGTTATTTTCCTAGATTTGCTTGGCGATATTAGACACTTTATGGAATTTATCCCTTTGTATTTGTAATAATTCAATTGTAATTTGTATTTATCTTCAAATGAAACAATTTATTACACTCAAAGATTCTCAACAATGCTACATTTTTGTTTCGGTTCAATCGACTACCTTCAGTCATAAATGTGTTGAACTTAAAGAACAATATTTTAACGTATTTCACCCGGTTTTAAACAACGTACATTTTACTCCTGAAGAAAGTCGCACTGACTGTAAACATCTAGCATTGTTGGGCATTGTTGAATATAATGTATTGTTGTCTTTGACGGTAAATAATACAAATTGCCACTGATCGATAATGTTATATTAGTTGGTAACAAAAGACGCTGTGAAAAATTTACTTGTTGTTGAACTTAGCACGTTAAACATCGAGTGTCAAGTGATTTTTGTATCACTTTACATAGGATTAACAAGAAACAACAGAGCATTATGAATGGTCATTTACGAAAAAAATGTAAGGGGGTTATTTTTGTACTTTAAGCTACTGGTTTGGTATTTTTTGGAAGGGCTGATTATAACCATGAAGAATCTGCATTTACTCGGGACTTTGAACAGACTTCTAGAGGCGAATGTCCGAACTTGACGCACTAGTTCCTTTCCCCTACTCAGAGATTTTAAGTAGAGAAATTTTAGGAACCTGCTTTTTTCGGTGATGCTTATATTATCACAGAGAATATACTCTTTATCTTTGGAATAAACCCTAAACCGAGGTGGTCCTATTTCCAGAACATGAAAGCAGCAGGTCTGTATCTGTGTACCTCACATAAGGTAGCACTTTTCAGAAAATAGTAATATTTACCGAAAGAAATAAACGAAAATATTCTAGGGATTCGAGACAAAATCCCAGGATATCAATGGACTCAGCAAGATAATGATAATCCTCATAAAAACCGTTCTCTGAACATAGTTTCAGACCCAGGACCACCTGAATACATAGCTTCAGTACGAACCATTACATGGCGATGTTCATTTTGAAGTTTAACTGATAAAGGAACGAATTCTAAACTTGTGTTGCATTTGCTATACATGTTCGTATGAGAATGGGTATGTGAAAATCATATTCAATTATTCTGTTTGGAATGTAATTAATACCTCTTGTAACATCAGGAATAGAGTACGTAATGCTTGTGCTGGTGGGGGGGGGAGGACAAGCAGTACAATATTATATTTAAACTAATCCGATTTTGCCCTGGAATTACATTGGAATCACACCGGCTTTTCAGGGTGTTTGCTGTAACATTAGGTGGTTTATGAATTGTTCCATTGTTTCACTTATACGATGTATTTATTTGGTCTCTGTTTCAAAACAAAAAATCATAAATTATTATTCGCTTCTGATTTTACTGAACGTTAACAATAAACGAACTCTGACATAACTGCCAATGTAACGTTTGGTTGTTTGCACGACTCCTGGGGTTCAATTCCCTAAACGGGTTTCCCCTCACTGCCTCATAAGGAAATGAAATTTCAGGGATGTCACAGCATTCTTTTGTGGAAAGGCTGACAGTATGTGGGCCCTGCAATATTTAGATAAACTCCATTCCTATATAACGGCGAAACGTTACTCTGAACGCAAAAGGTAAAGCAATCCCATTACAGTCCTGGACAGACCCTGACGGTTCCAGTGGGTTGAGGCTCCCAGATTTCAAGAAAATCAGCATCTGAATGTGGTAAGGTTGTTAGGTCTCTTCACAGGCCGACTTTACCCCCTGGAAATATTCCTGGTACTCATTTCTCTGAGAGGCTTAGGTCAACCCCAGGGCCATAGTGTGATCGGAAGGAAATACCAAAGAAAAATTGCAATGACACCATCGGGAATCGAACCTGCTACCTTCCGGCTTATAGCGCAGTGCCTTAACCAACTGAGCCACAGCATACCCCTTACTCTGAACGCATCTTTCCAGAATGAGTGCAATACACACATTTGCAGAACGTGCTCTGTACAGTTTTTCATACATGTACAAGATTGGCCTAAAGATGACCACAAACACGCCGTTAGAATAAGAATATTATCCACTCTGTAGTACTTCGTTAAACAACTGATGTGGAGCATTATAGGATTAGCGTTTGCTGAAATAATTCGACTACATTACCAACTTACCCCATGGTGCAGAGTCCTTCTTGAGAAGCTAACTGGTTTGCAGCTAGTCAAGAAATTCCCCGCATTTCACGGAACCCGAAGGCTCATTACCGCGCTCACAAACGTCCGCCATCTGTCCTTATCCTGGGCTAGCCCAATCCAGTCCATATACCCACATCCCACCTCCTGGAGATCCATCCTAATATTAATCCACCCATCTACGCCTAGGTCTCCCCCGTGGTCTCTTTCCCTCTGGTTTCCCCACCAAGACCCTATACACCCCCCTCTCTTCATCCATACGCGCCACATGCCCAGCCCATCTCATTCTTCTCGAGTTTGTCGCCCGCACAATATTGGATGAGGAGTAAATTTGATTATGTTGGATTCGTAAAATTTTGGAACCTATGTCTGCTGATTATCCTCAGAAGACGAAACGTGTGGACGGCCACCGTTTTGAATCTACTTCGTCATTTGTGCGCACAAAGTACGCAGAATGACCCACCATTAGAGATTTGGGCGATTTGACTCCAAATTTTGTTTGCGCGGTTACTACTTGTGCCATTTTTGCCCTGCAAGTTGGCAGTGACGCTGATGGTGTTGCAGCTGATACACACCGGTTAAAACTCCAAACTTTTTTTCGTCACCTCATCTCACATTTTTTGTTTTATTCCCGGAAGTGTTGAGTGTTGTCGGCCGAGATTAGCCGCACACAATTTCGATACGCTTTGCCATTACTTCATGCACGTAACACGAGATAGCGCTGCCATTAATGCCGCCGTATTCTGGACACAATGGACTGCCATGTTTAGCCAGCTCTTTCTTAAAATTCAAAAGATTTCGTAAATCAGAACGTTCCTGTCCTTGGATAAAGATTCCTATAAAAATGTTGTTTTTTTTTTTGTTTTGCTGCTTGTCCTCCATAGCACAAGTTAGTTGGTTAGATTTTGGTCTGATTCCAGTCTGACCATTCGCTGGATATTTGGTTATGTTTGTTTTGGGTTGATGAACTGATTGACTTATTGGTTTGTTCAGTTTTGTTAGTTAACAGAATTAGCTTCTTGGTTCAATTTGGTTACTTGGCTTAACCAGTTGATTTTTTTGATTCTGATTACGAAATTTACGTTACTGAATCGTTTGGTCTCGGTTTGTTTGTTTCATTTGTCGAATTATTTTGAGAAATTCAATTTCATGTTTTTTTATATCATAGATTCGTTTGCCGGGTGTGTCTGCTTCTGGTCTGAATTGTAATACGTCTTTGGCTGTTAGATCTTGTTAATTAACCTTTAGATGCCTAACGTCAACTATAGTTGACGTACCGCACTGCTAACCTCCAAAGTTGCATTTTATATATTTATTCAACAAATATAGGTACCGAATATTTTAAACACGGTGTATACTCTCCGTTTTTTCTCTTCAAAATGCAATTTGTTTCATAATTCTAACTTGTTTGGTCCTGTATTATTCACATTTTATATACAGGTGTGCTAAAATTAAAAAAAATAATTCCGGCGCCAAAAGGTTAATTTTTATTTAGATCGATTCATTGCCTGGGTGGCTGTTGTGATTCATTTTGGTTTGGCTCTGTTTCATTATATAAATTGGTTGGTATGTTGGGTTCGATTTTATTTCGGCCAGACGTTACTTTGTTCATTTTAAGGAAAAGTACTTCATCCTTATGATCATAGCTCTATGCATTGAATGTGTAGAATGTACAGACACTGGGAAAGCCATGTCGCTCTGCCCACCCGTGTTGTCTTCGAAGATAACTACATTTCTTTTCTCATAAAATATGACATTCAGAATAGAAGAGAACATTAAAATCCGTCCTGATTCACGGTGACTCATAGCTGCCAATTACAGTTCAAGATAACTAGTAGTTATAGACCCGCTACACAGAATTTCATTAAAGAAAATCTATAGTTCTGGAAATGATCATGTTGTCAACAGATGGGATTTATCCTATATGTTCTCATAATAAAACCAACTAGACGCACTAATTTCTCAAATTTTTTTTGGAATAAAATTCTACATGTTTCGGACAGTTCCTCTGTCCATCATCAGGAGTTTTTCACTGTACACATAGCAATGGCATATGTCATACATTGCTCTGTGTACAGTGAAAAAACTCCTGGTGATGGACAGAGGAACTATCCGAACCATGTAGAGTTTTATTCCAAAAAATAAATTTGAGAAATAAGTGCATCTAGTTGGCTTTATTATAAGAATTTATCACGATGCACGGTCACCTGAACGTTAAATTTATCATACATGGTTATAATTTTGTACGCTTTAGATTTTCCGCTCGCATTTTCGGTATTCTAGATGTTCGTCACGGTCTCATTCAGGTGCGTCCAGACTGCCTGTGTTTGCGATAAGCCTCGTGTTCCGACCTCTGTGACTCCGTCAATGTGTACGCTTTCACGAACCAGAGAGCGACCAAATCTATCGCCCAGAGACGTACACTGGAGATGTTCGTCACGTCGCGTTGCAATTTGAATACCTCAAACCACCGGACTTGGCTTTGACAAGCGCGAATATTCTGGATGCAGCTCTGCTGCACTGCCCATGTCCTTTCTGAAAGAGGACTGCCTATTATCTTACAACACCGAAGGCTGTTAATTAGGTCCTCCGCTCGATTTTAAATCCCCTTACCAATTACACAGATAGCCGACTGCACTTAGCGAGCAACCAACCACCTGCGTCTAACCTTCCGTTTATGTTCTTTACGTGATGTAATAGCTAAAATGGGATTAAGGTATTACACATATATTGGGTTACAATTCAGGTACCATTTCAGAAGCATAATAAGGCAATATTTGTTCGTATGTGTGTCTCTATTTTTCTGTGGGGGACTGCGGTAGCACAGTGGTTAAGGTGCTGTTCTACAAATCGGAAGGTCGCTGTTTCGATCCCAGCTGGTATCAGTGGATTATTCATTGATATAATCCCTCCGATCGCACTATGGCTCTGGGGTCGTCTCAGCCTCTAGCAGAAATGATTACCAGGATTATTTCCTGGGGGTAAAGGCGGCCGGTGCTTAAGGCTGACAACCTACCACTATTTTGCCTGTTGTCACGAAATCTGGGGACCTTAAATTACTGGAAATCTCTGGGCCCCTCCGGGCCTGTAACGGGACTGCTTTACCTTTAACTTTACCATACACACTATACCGATTTGAATATATTTCGTGTTGCAATGTGGACAGTTACTGGAATTGTCCAGCAAATATTACGTTGAATAATACCAGTTCAGTATAAGGATGAGTGTGTAGTGAAATACAGATCGCTTTTTTATTAAATAGCAATAAGCTATGTTTATTGGACCGTGCATCATCTTGATGGTTGAATAAAGAGAGACCAACTTGATGTCACTTGCTTTATTATTTCATTATTTACTGCCCAACATGTTTCGGATGTTAATACATCCATTCTCAGGAGCTTGCGACTTATTTGATTAGTTATTTCATGGGTTGTATTGTTCTGGTTCGATGCGTGTTGGTGTTACGGTGTGGTTCGGCTGGGGTGGTGTGGTATCCGGATACAGGCTGAAGCACTGTATCCGGATACCACACCACCCCATACCACAAGGTAACACCAACACACATCGAACCAGAACAATACAACCCATGAAATATCTCATCAAATAAGTCGCAAGCTCCTGAGGATGGATGTATTAACATCCGAAACATGTTGAGCAGTAAATAATGAAATAATAAAGCAAGTGACATCAAGTTGGTCTCTCTTTATTCAACTAGCAATACGCTACTTAAAAACGACGCATGGCGTCCTATCTAACGTTGACTGTATCGGTCTGCAGCTGCCATTTGAAGGTTTTCCTTATAAGTCGCGTCATAACGAAACACAAGGGAAGAAACTTTATGTTCACTGCTGAGTGATAGCTTTAATATTTTAACGGTTAATATGAGAACACTTTCGTAAAAAAAATGGATGCAATTCCTATTTTTTTGTTTGTTTTTTTATACAAAATCAATATATGTACACCCTGTACACAACAGTACAATTCCTATCCCTCCTTCACGTTTCGGCATTTACGTTGTCTTTATTAGCGAATATAACAAACCAAGTTATTTAAAACATATTCAAACATTACACATTTACTAGACCAATATACATTTGTATCGTAGTGATAACTCGCAGCGGTTTGTATATGACGTCAGATGTAGTAAAGTCCAGTAACTTAGTTTGTGCCCAGTTAGAATCTCTGTTCCTTATTTTAGGTGATTCCCAGGCGTCCGAATGTTATGTGCCGACTTTTCGCAACTCTGTCTTTTCCATATTCAGAGCTGGTGTAATCTGCGTTCCTGCTTACACCAGCTCTGAAGATGGAACAGACAGAGTGTTCCGAAACGTCGGTACATAAAATTTAGACGCCGGGGGAATCAATCAAAAGAAAGGATTCGTTCATTCAGAACACGGCAAAGTTTGAAATCAAGAATATTTTAGTTTGAAATCAAGAACTGTTAGAATCTCTCTGGAACACTGCTGTATGATTCGCAGTAGTAAAGCAACATCTGAAATTGTACTTGATGCGTAACGGATCTGTGCCTGCAATGCGTGACGTAACCGGTAGAGTAGAAAGTGAACAACGTTAAGTTCCTGTATGTTTTGTTTATAACAATTTCGCTGATGATTATCAATCAATTCAAAACATTTTGGCAAAAATAAATGAAGAAAATATTTTTTTTTACAAAGTTGTTATTTTATTGATTGTTACTCAATTATAACACCAACTACTGCACATATATAAAATTTATAAAATTTACACATTAAAACATTAAAAACGCTCCGACATGTTTCGGTCCTAAGACCATCATCAGGGAGCCATATCGTCCTTGCTAAAGTCACACTATAAAA
>Ga0123352_10017212_pt1 | contig 11527 bp, 5 predicted proteins | sample TergutLab28metaG_FD_89700 | JGI IMG/M metagenome (GOLD analysis project Ga0123352, IMG submission 89700) | Labiotermes labralis P1 segment gut microbial communities from Petit-Saut dam, French Guiana - Lab288 P1 | ecosystem: Host-associated > Arthropoda: Insects > Digestive system > Gut ...
AGTGTTAATCGTGCCTGCGTGACGTTTAGTTGCTTGCACGGGAGTTGGAAGCGCCATGTAAAGTGCTTGGAGCCCTAAGGATGACTACGGCGTTAATGCGGGTGTTTATGTAGTTCAATTTAAGGGCTTTATGTCACTCATGCGTTAATTACATGTTAAGTACAGATATTAACATTAAAGAAACCACATATTCCTGCCAGTTTTAATATGTATTTGGTAATCACTAAGTGTGAAACAGCTGTCAAAGTTTCAAACTTCTCTGGCCATTATCTCCGTAACCGTTCAACTTTGGATATAGGTGTTTTGGGTTATATCGGTATACTTTAACATAAGGAACACTCTCCCGAAGTCTTACACATTCCTCCTGGGACACCCTGTATATACGAACACGAAATTAAAACTCTGCAAACTCTGCAGCCGGACTGTCTGTCAGAATAACAACAGAGAGAACAAAACGGAGATAAGTGAAGTGTTAGATAAATGGGTTTTCACTCAAGCGGGTCTTACCGGATGGATGAACATGAGGTGACTGAGGAAACCCACGTGAAACCTCAGCACAATATGTGTCGGGGCCGAGATATGGACCAGGTCAACCACCCTCTCGGAAGAAGTCAGCAGCGTTACCGCTTGTTCTGATTTATTTGTGTTATTTTAAACTGAAATTCAGGGGGCAGAAGTACTTAAACATATTTATTGCACGAGAGTAAATTAAAACAAACACTGGAATTATTTACAGCGAAGAACAGTTTGAAACATCTTTACAAAAAAAAACTGCACTTCGTTACGTCTGAACTGTAAAGCAAAATCATAATTATTGAGAAAAAAAAAGTCGTACACTCATCGTAGCCAAAATTTTGATAGGATGGGGTTGGGGAGGGGGGGTGGGACTGTATGTTTTGGAACTGCTGTCTCTAACGGGCTAGATGTCTACCACACCGACGATACACGAATGCATATGGATCATTTGTGTAACACTGTCACCGACAAACGAAAGCAAGCAAGAGCGCTCGCTAGTGACAGACGCATTCTGAGAATCAAAATTCGCCAACACCTGATGTAAACACGCCCTGTTCACTAATTACGCCCTCGTTTCCAGGCCAGAGTACACGAAATTGCACTTCCCTTGCCGGCCTACCCCTTAAAAGCGCAATCCACCAACAAGTAATGAAGCCTGTCACGTCGTCTACCTATTTGTGTGAAAGTGCTGCTGGAGCTCCACGAGAAATTACTGACCAGTCACGCATCTACGGGCCTAGGCGTTACAAGCAATTATTACTCCGATCCAAAGAAAGGGAACAGCACAATAGAGGTGCATTAAAATGTTGCGTTTCGCTTACACGTCACAACATTCTGATGTATTGTTTTATACAGTGGCTTGTAAATGTGTAGATGGGACATGAACTGCACGACAGGCCGATGGCTGGCGGGTTAACACGTTTTTGTCATTACACTACCTACAAATTATTGCAAAACCTGTGATTGTAATGGAAATACCGAACTTACATCTGATATCTGTAGCCTTATATTTATTAATCATAGTATTGTGTCTGGTGAATACTTTGTGATGTAGCCCAAAATGTAATTAATCCATAAAGAACTGCGGTCCTTACAACGACGGACAGTTAATGACTCCACGTATGACAAGACAGATTTAATCTAAATGTGTTAAAGGGCTAATAACGTATCATTATCCAGAATTTGGGGAGATATATTCATATGACACGAAAATGTACTTAAAATAATGTAACTTAATTCTAACTATATGCATATGTGCTCAGAAGGGCATTAATACGGACAGTGAACCTTCCTTTGTCCTTGCAGAATAGCTGTGTATTGGGCATCCGACCTTTCTAATGACAAAGGAAACCACACGTTAATGTGGGGTGGCTTGCGGGCCGCAAGTGGAAAAACAATGAGTGGTATCTAACACACTAAATTGTTGCGTAATTTTTATAGTGTATACATAATTTACAAACGTGTCTGCGGGCTACATACTACAACTTGTCAGGCGAAAAGTGGCCCGCTGAACGCGTGGTGAAGACCCCATGGTGCAACTGATTCTTAGACTATTTACTGCTTTTTCTTTCAATTTCATTTGCAATATATTATGCATTTCAGGAGGAAGAGGCCGTTATTTCGCCCGTAGTTCTGTGTGTGTGCGTGTCTTAAAATATGGTTAGAGTGATCTAAATCGCGGCGCCAGGAAAGGTTTGAATACGAGAAGTTATCACGTTAATCAGCCATTTAGCATATTACATAACGACGAATTATGTGGTGTACACAGGTCAGTCGGTATTGTTTGGGTAGTGACACTCAATGGGCTTCACATATGCTAAGGTGGACAGATAAGGAATACACACTGTATTTAGAAATGTAGTGTAAAACTGCTACTTTTAATATCGAGAAAAGGATGGGCGGTAGATAGAATAGGCGAGGATTGCATAGAGTGGTGGTTTTTGTATTTGCGGTGTTGAATCTTTGGTCTTTCAGAGGTGGATTTAGTTAGGGTCTGCGTAATGACAACATATGCCGTTATATATTGCAGAACAAAACTCTAAATGCAAATGGCTTCGTAATGGCTCACATAGTTTGTCTGATGATTCTGTTCCAGTATTATTCGGCAAAGACTGAAAATACTAAGAAATATCAGTGACGACATCCAGTGATCTGAAGGCAATAGTGACAAATTTTATAATCAGAAATTTAACCTGCAGTACATCAATTCGGATTGCTCATAACACATGTGGTCTTTTGTTTAAACACATACGCTTACAGAGGGGTTTTTAAATACAGAGGGGCTATTAATTTCCGTAAATAACAATTATCAAAACATACTGTTTCGAATACCAGCCGTCACATTTCACATATATTTTAAAATTACAGAAACAATGTACGGGATATGATTCGAGGTTAGTGTAAAGATGAACTGAGAACAGTTATGCAAATGCAAACACTTTTTGAATTTACTTGGTGAGACCTAGACGTAGAAAGGAGTGCGTATACAATATAGTCCGGGGCAGGACTGGCGAACCTTTTTCCGGGCGCGTAGCCAAATTTCCTACACATTTCCAAGAAATTATTTCGCGTGCCCATGGGAATTTTGAACAGCAATATAAGGTCTTGGGGTCTTCCAAAATTATTATTAAATACTGCAATATTATTATGCATATTATAATTAAAGAATTGCCTAATAAATATTATATTTCTAATAAAGGCCTCCTCGAGGAATGCGATCAGGAAGAACACGTGGAAGTAAACTGGGGCCGCTACTACTTCCTGTTTGGAAAGAAGATTTTAAAACGTTTAGTCCAATGTCACGTATTCGTCCAGTCACCGTCAGGACGGCGCCCAATGATAAATATGCAGTCAACACTTCGCACCGCTCCTGATTTATGTACAAATGTTACACTCGCAGTATTACTTGGCAGCAGCGGTAATTCATATAGTCTCTACGCAGTCAGGTGTGTTTACATACACATGTCCTTCACAATACTGAGAAGATTATCAGGCAAAAATTTATATATATATGGGACAGCAATGAAGGCAGCATGCCATTTTGGGCACGGGTGCTATAGGTTGGGCAGCCTTGTTCTAGGGTATGATATCTGATTCTGTTACTTGCACGAACAAGATCGATTGGAAATATGACAAACAGACTGTACAAATGGTAGCCTTCTGTGTATCACATTTGGCGTTGTTTCCTTTGAGTGCAACGTGGTCTAGAAATGAGACAAGCTGAGTGCACAGTTGGTTGTCATATTGGTAATGTGAGGGTCTGTTACCTGCAGGCACAACGTGGAATACACAAGGTATGACCTGGGAGCCAAGTTCATTTCTCCCCCAGCACAGCAAAGTTCCGTAGTCGCGTTCTGACTGTGGTTTGTATCTTGCGACGCTACGGCCGCCGCCTGGCTCTGTTTCGCTGTCAACCTCTTCAGACTGGACAGCGGAATTGTTGAAGGACCATCGGAACAGACCCGCGGGTGGGTTGGCATCCACATCACAGACGATGCGCACCTCCTCGTGTCTCGCCGCACCGTATACACGCTGCTGACCCGTAGTGCACACCGGCTCATCTGCAAGAGCAACTAGGTACTAGAATCTGGCGGTCTGTCGACAGATGAAGGGAGAAAGTACAGTCTGTTCGCCTACCGAAACGCTCATCGTATTCAAAGAACGCCGTCCTTTTGCTGGACCAGCGGAATACAGTTCGCATTCGCATCCCCTTCTCTTATCCTGCCTCCTAAGCCTAGTTCTTCAAAACAATGTGTCTCTTTCAGGTTGCTAATAAATTGCTGCGTAATTTTCTCATTTACCACAACCCGATACACGTTTCATCCGCCTTGCTGTTTTTTCACCTTAATAATATTTCATTAAGGGTTTAAAAGTGTAAGTTCCACAAATTCGCAGTCTTCTCCAATGGCATCGGGAAAGAAACAACACAGCATATTTTCTTCATACATGTACTATTCACTCTGTAATACCTCGAAAATTTCTGACATGTGGCGAAGGCAATTTTAGGATTGTGCCACTATTTCATTCAGTGAGCGGCATGAACTCTTTAAATATGAAACAAGCTTTATGATGTCTACTCGGAATTCCTTGTTGTTTAATTCGTGCAATGATTGTTACGTTTTATGAAGTGTACAAACACGGCAGTGTGAATGGAATGTACTCTTAGCTCAACAGGTGTCGGACGAGTAGCAGAAGAGATCGATACCCAGTGTGGCAGAACACAATTCCAGCATGATTAACGGACAGTTTGCAGAGTTGATGGACAGGAACACAACTCTCCTGACAGCATACAGATTGACAAGGGAGAAGTTAACACGCAGTTTATGTAGGCCAACCTTAACCTTCTGTATATGGGACTGAGGTACTGCAGGCTTGTTCTGTGGCTCTTAATGGCTTCGGCACGCAGAGCAGTACTTGGGAATGTGTGCTTCACATCTCTTAGTGTGAAAGGAATCTGCTCTGACGCAAGCTAGTTGAACTGCGCAGCGTCACTCAGGCCTGGCGAAGTAGAAGCCAATGAGTGTAAGATGGTCGGAAAAACAGTAGGGACGATATTTGGAAGACGAAGGCCGAGATGGGCAGATAATAGTGCCCTTAATTTATCTCACAAGTACCTTTTGGTACTTCCTGTCTTTTGGCTTATCGTATTGAGGTGATCCATTAACAAGTCCGCCCAGACGCACGGCCAAATGTGTCCATGTTTTGTCTGACAAGTATCTTCAGCTACTTCCGGCGCGGAAGTAGCTGAAGATACTTGTCAGACAAAACATGGACCCTGTCCCAAACGGATCGTAAGTGAATGTAGCAGCAACTGTCCACGCACTTGATTCAACGTAAGTTCGAATGGAGTGTTCCTGTGCACATGGCATTGTGCTTTGAGTTCCATACAGCAGAGGGATTCCTGAATTACTAGGCAACCACCCGCTTGTTTAGAAGATTCTGCACCCCGCTGTTTTATGTGAATCTGCAAAACTATATCTATATTTTTTGTACTTCCTACGATTTTAGAACACTTTCTCAAATTCATAGTTTGAAAGGGGGCGTTTTTTGAAGGAAGCGCTCGTGGTTATGTTTTAAGGTACCTGACGACTGGAAGGAAACATTGTAAATTTCTTTTATGACAGGCTGCCTCCGCGAGGGAGTCAACATAAAACCTGACGAATTCAAAGACAGAGTGCTAAATAGTCATGCGGGGACGATCTGTATGCATGTTTCATACGTTTGTCCAGGTATTAGGTACGACTGTTTGCCAAAACCTGCACTTTTTATCGCCCCAGATATTTCCATATGCAAACACAATTCAGTCACGTAATCTCCTACACCGAAACGAACTATATCTGAAAATTCCTCCACAATGCCAACCAAAAAGTTTAGGTTCGCTTCACATTTAAGAAAGAGCTATATTGGTTGTAGAAACCGAAGGTGAAACGCACCTAACAACCGACAAAAATACGCGATAAATAATCATCCACTTCCTCGTACCCTCAAGACTGAATTTACACCATAAATGTATGTTTGAACCTAGTTCTGGGCCTTCAGCAGCCGATTTCAAAGGCATTTTTCCAACAAAAGAATTAATGAATGTCTTATCTTTTCATTCCAAATAAACCGTCCGCCTATCATATCTACATCCAGCATTGCTAGGTTGTGTCACCACCACCTCTAATACTACTACAATCAACATCCCCAACACCAACAATACCAGCACTACCAGTAATTTTACCATTTTTTAAAAGTTCTTAATATTTTGCTACTTATACATATTACGATTTATAACATATAGGATGTAATTATGTTTACTAACTTGTTGAATTTGTTTAAAATTAAAAATATTTTTGCTTCTATTGCTGTATTTTCTTGGACTGATAATATTTGCCTTTGTAAATGACACTTGTGATTCTTTTAGGTCCCCTATAATTTAAAAATCCAATTTCAAGTAACTTCTGATTAGGGAATTTTGTACACATGGAAATTCTTTCTTTCTTGGTCTGACTTCTGTCTACCTATTCATTGCAGGTGTAGAGGGTAAATGTTGCGCTTGATAACACTTCATGACACACACACACAAACGGTAGGACTCCACTGGACGACGGATTGGCCCGTTCCAGAGACCTCTAGCTGACAACACACAACACTCACAACAGACAAACTCCATGCTCCCGGCGGAAGTCGATCCCGCAAATCCTGGCAAGCGAGCGGCCGCAGACCTACGTGTTAGACCACGCGGCCACCGTGATCGGTCATGCAAATTAATTTATACAATTAACGACATAAATCTGCTTCACTTCACTCCGACAATTAAAGCTCGGAACTCGTTAGTTCGATTTTATTTGCCCTGGTTGCCTCCTCTTGCCAACTCAGTTTAACTAAATAAAGCATACAATGACAGATGATGCTCCATGTTAAAGGACTTCCGCTCACCACGGAATGGCGCGTCGTCATGTTGGTGATGGAAAGAGACGACCTCCATGTGGGAGGTAGCTGAGGTCATATCCAACAAGCAGTCGCGAATAACTGACCAGGTAGTTACTGTAACTCTTGGCGGTTTGGCGAGTTTATCATAATTCAACATGTCACGATTTGTTGTACAGGGATTCGGACCGGGCAGACCCTGTGGCAAGATGTACCTAATGGCAAATGGACGTAATATTTCGAGCTTAGATCGTCAGAAGCCTCTTGTTGGTCAGGGTCAGTAAAATATTCTTAAGGATAAGACAAGGTGGCATGTATGATAGAGTAGATAAATGCATACGGGATTTTGGTGGGAATACATGAAAGAAAAATACAATTTGAAAGATACAGGCATGTTGGAAGATAATATTAAAGTGGTTATTAAAGAAATGGGATAGGAGTGGTTCGATTAGATTCATGTGCCTCGCGATAGGGACAAGTGGGAGGCTGTTGTGAACATGGTCATGAACCTTTCGTTCCATTAAGTGCAGTGAATTTTTTGACTAGCTGAGGAACTGTCAGCTTCTCAACCTAAAATTGTGCTTCATGAAGTTGGTCAGTTGGATATCATCATTCTAAACATTCATTCGAAGTAAGGCATCAGGTTTGTAAAACAGCACTAATGAAGCTAGGGAAGGAAGCATGAAGACACGCAAGCAACACGCACGCACACAGCGCTACTCACATTTGACATCCAGGTTGAAAGGATTACTCTCACTGTCACCTTCCGAGTTGCTGGCGAGACAGGTGTAGAGTCCTGAGATGTTCCTTGTGACCGACTGAAGCACCAGAGTCTGATTGCTCAGGATGACGCCCGTACTCGCATTGTTGTGAAGTGGTAGACCCTGCACAGGCAATGAAACATCGGATGTAGTGGTTACCTCTAATCCTTCCCATTCAAGGTCCTACTTTCTGTCAGCGGGCAGGTTTTCTAGCTTTTTGGTGGTTCTGCTTCGTCTTTTGAGGCACACGCCCTACGAGTTAATTAAGCTAGGTACAAATCGCGTCTTCTGTAACACCTTTCAATACCCCATAATAACAGGCCTACAATCGTCCTGAAGTGTATACTTTAGGCGTCGCTAAAGAAAATAAGTAGTGAAGGTGGAGTAATGTTGGGCTGTAGTGGGGCGTAAGAGAAATGCCACGAACGAGTGTTGTGGATGTAGATACAAAGACTATGCATAATTTAATTCCGGCACTAGTTTGAGTGGAATGGGAAACTTCAGGGTCGGTCCGACGGACTCTATTCCCAGGAAGGTATTTACATTACCCACTGGGTGGAATGTAAGTAGACACCAGTGAGCCATTCCGAGGGCGGCTCAGAATTTAAAAATTTCAAGCATTCCTATGGGGAATGTATCTAGTGTGCTGTGCTGGAAACTTGTAATTTCGCTAATGAATGTCAGAATCCACTCCTTTCTTACTTTTTATTTCTTTGTTTTGGCGTTAGCAATTACACCCCCCCTTATTTATTTCGCTTTGTTAGAAATTTGATAGTTAGCTGATCTTTCATGACAGCGTATACTAATTAAACGAATTCTACTCTTCCGTACTCAGAGACTGACAAACCAGGAAGCCTATTACTGAGGCCTGTCGCCGAAGTATTCATAATATTGCATGGCATTGGAAATAATTGGACTTCCGGTAACCTACTTACGTAATCATGCCTCATTAAACACTTACACTGAGATGCACACTGTGCGGAATGTAATTTGAACTGCATTGTGATCACAACTCGGATATGAACTGCAAAAGAGACACTGAGGCATGTGAGAATGTTGATATCTGATGATAATAGAGTTTTCAGTTAATTGAAAATGTGGGAAATTCTGCTCACAACATTGTAGGCAATTTCGGCATGTCCAGTAGGTCAAAGATTACTGAGGGTTTGGAAAATGATAGACAAGTTGACGCATACTGTTAAGGTTCTCCTAAAAAAAATAATAAAAACGTAAAGATGCAGTGATCCCGTTACAGGCCCGATGTGGCCCAGAGGGTGGGTAGAGGAATAGCTCTACTCTTCCATGACCCGGCATTAGAAGGGGGTGAGTGGTCAGCAGCACGCCCTGGCCGCACTTTACCCCTAAGAAAGACTCGGTACCCATTTTACAAGAGGCTGGGCGGGCCCCAGGGCCGGTCTGGACGGGCGGAAAATCTCGTCCCCACCGGGATTCGATCCCGGACCGTCCAGCCCGTAGCTCAGTCGCTATAGCGACTGAGCTACCCGGCCCACAAAGGAAATAATAATGCTGCTAATATTACAATAATCCGCCATGGATTTATAAAGAATATTTTCCTTGCGACTAGATAAAGTTGAAAAATAATGAGAAGAGAGTTGGTATCCTTCTTAATTAACATTGACCTTGCTGAATTGAACTATAAGAACAGTGCAAAAAAAACTCGTAAATTCCTTTAAAAGTGTCACTTTTCTCTAATATTGGCCATTAAGAGGTTATAATCAATTTCAAGAAGGAAGTTTTTTACTGCAAATTTTTAAGATAAGGTAGAACTCATATTTAGGAACAAATTGGTTCTAGATCGTACAGTCCAGCTTAAAGGGAGATGTTTCGTTTATAACCCCATCCATTACAGATATTATTCCAGTTGCCATAAGGAATTTAGAAAGTATAAAATCAGATTTAGTGGGATCGAGGAATTGGAAAATTATATATCGTACACAATTTGAACATGCGGCCCTGTATTTTTATGTTTACACCGTGCATATTGATTAACTAATGTTTAATATACCAACATATGCACAAACAAGTATTGTAAAACCTGACTAATATTATTTTTACACCAACTGTTTGTGTATATGTTGGTATAATAGACATTAAAGCGGCCCTATGTTTTGTGCTGCAGACTGTGTGCGTTAAGGCGTTCGTTATGACTATCAAAGGTTGTCTCGTACCAGGAAATAGCGTCATATATTAGAATGTGATAACAGAGTGCTCTGGAATACATATGGGTCTCAGACTTAAGTATAAAGCGGGAAGTACGTTACATTAAGAGGAAGATACTGATTTATGCCGGTCACCTTTTAGCTGAATCGAGGAAGCTCCACCCCACTGCAATTCGAAAGTAGAGCGTACACCAGACTTACGTGAACAAGACAGCAAGATTTGTTCAGTCTGAATTCCAGTAATTTCTCTAGAGGAAGGGGGGGTTGAGGGATGACTGCATGATTGCCTGCAGTTCAGAGAGTTGAAGTGAGGTAGAGGGTAGAGGTGAACTGTTACGGGCTTGAACTCTGCCACAAAACTCGTATTAGTCTGTATTTGTGGCGCTACTGCAAGCATTTTATTTTGGACCAGGTAAGTTGCAATATAAAAGTAACCAGTATTTTTGATTGCCAATGCTACCTTTGGTATTTACTAAGATATTCATAAACACCGTTTTCAGTATTAATTGAATAATATAACAAAGTATAGTCAAACACAACTTTTTAAACATTTTAAGAATATACAGCTTTCAGCTACATGTTTCGGCTTTTTACAGCCATCTTGAGGCGGAACTTAGGAGGGTATGTATATATATATATATATATATTGCAATGCTGTAAAAGACGAGATCTCGTTTACATTAATTTATAAATGATCAATAAGAAGTTGTTATAATATGAAAAATAAAAAAACATATGAATATATAAATATATAAAATCTTTAAAACTTATAAAATATGACATAAACGGAGCTGTTGTGGTTTGGGCTGTCTTTTACAGCATTGCAATATACACAGGGTGTCCCAGGAGGAAATGTCAATATTATGGGAGGTCACAGTATCGGTCACTCTAAGCAAAAAACTGTATATGTACATGTGTTCTATTCCGAAAGGTTTCCATCCAAGATAAAGCTATTTCACTGAACACGAGTTTGGATCTGGAGCCCAATATTGTCCTTCATTCCCGCCGTACAGCGCCCCGTTAGATTTTTGTTTATGGGGTTGGATGAAGAGTAAAGTGTACAGAACAAAAATTGATACACGAGAGGAATTGCCCGATCTCATAATGGATGTTATCTCCAGCATAAAGGAAGGTCAAGATGCACTCAGACAAGCAACACGCCATCTCCTCACATGAGTTGCAAAGTGCATTGAAGTTGATGGAGGAATTTTCGAAAATGTATTGTACTAGGTTAACTGCACCAACTTTATCACTTGAACAATAAATACCGATATTAGGAACAAGACGTTATATATCTTTATCAACAATTTTGCAACTGTACAGTGAAATAGCTCTATTTCGGAAACCGTTCGGAATAGGACACATGCACATATGCACACTTTTGCTTAGAATGACTGATAATATGACCTCCCAGAATATTGACATTTCCTCCTGGAACATTCTGTGTATACACCATCCGAATTTCCGCCTCCAGATGGCTCTAAAATGTCGAAACATGTAGCTAAAATTTTGATGTTTTGCTGACCGTGCATCTCAGTATAATATTAGTAATTAACCAACTTGATGCACAAAATCTTGTTTTATAATAAGTTTATTAAATGCCTCTACTTGTTTCGAGCACTATGTGCTCATCGTCAGGAGGTCAAAATTGTATTATAC
>Ga0123352_10017216_pt1 | contig 11526 bp, 9 predicted proteins | sample TergutLab28metaG_FD_89700 | JGI IMG/M metagenome (GOLD analysis project Ga0123352, IMG submission 89700) | Labiotermes labralis P1 segment gut microbial communities from Petit-Saut dam, French Guiana - Lab288 P1 | ecosystem: Host-associated > Arthropoda: Insects > Digestive system > Gut ...
CGTGAGTTCATTAAAACTGAGTCGGCGACGGCTTAGCAGCATGAGTTTCGTCTTCGTTTCAACATTCAACCCCCCATTTATAAACTTCATTATAAGCACAATCAAATGTAGTTTACACCATACTTGTCACTAGTTCTAATTTTGAAATATAGACTTACGAAATTGAGTCCATCTTTTTTGAATCACGCTGTATGTGAAGCAACAATCCCGTTACAGGCCTGGAGTGGCTCAGAGGGTTCCAGGAAGTTAATGTTTTCAGATTTCATGACAACGGCACAGGATGGTGGTAAGATTGTCAGCGTTACGCACCGGCCGCCTTTATCCCCAGGAAATGCTACCGGTACTCATTTCTGTTAAAGGCAGTGTCGACCCCAGGGCCATAGTGCGATCGGAAGGATTTTATATCAATGAAAAATTCCATGACACCATTTGGGATCGAACCAGCAAACTTCCGATTTGTAGCACAGCACCTTAACCACTGTGTCACTTATATTACAGACGCTATAAAACAGAAATCACCAATGCACAATGCGCCAAATATAAAAAAAATTACAATTTGTGGTGGACAAAGAGGCACTAACAGGGTTTCCTCCAACTGTTCTGGTTGTCTCCTTACAGCACCGCCTTACCAATGCTGCACGCAAATCTCTTCATCTGCCCCTGACAACATATATATACTTATGACCTGACAGCGTCGTTAAACACTTCTCTCTTATCTCACTTCACCAGCGACCCTGACAGAACCTTCCACCTGCGGTGCGTATTGATGTTCCTTTTTATTTACCAGGCTCTGCCTTAACTACCGAAGAGCGTGATATTATCAATTAGCATACAGAACATACAGGGTGTTCATTCTATCCTTTCTGAGTTCTCGCCGTGAAAGTGGTCGATTTGCGGGGTGGCGAAAGTTAATACGATAAACGAGCCGAAAGGAAGTGGCAGTGATGCAATACGCTGTGCGTGTTGCAGGTGGGACCACATCAACGTGGACGAGATCTTAAGCAGCGACCGTCTCGTCAGCAACTACGTGAAGTGCCTCTTGGACAAAGGGCCCTGCACACCGGACGGTGCCGAACTGAAGAGTGAGTGCTGACGGAGGGTGGGCGATGTGGAGACGAGCATGGCAAAGTGACATATAGGCTGCTGGTCTTCACTGTCAGCACACTGACAGACAGTGAAGTGCTGACGGAGGGTGGGCGATGTGGGGACGAGCATGGTGAAGTGGCCAATAGGCTGCTAGTCTTCACTGTCAGCACACTGACAGACAGTGAAGTGCTGACGGAGGGTGGGCGATGTGAAGACGAGCATGGTGAAGTGACATATAGGCTGCTGGTCTTCACTGTCAGCACACTGACAGACAGTGAAGTGCTGACAGAGGGTGGGCGATGTGAGGACGAGCATGGCGAAGTGGCCAATAGGCTGCTGGTCTTCACTGTCAGCACACTGACAGACATTGAAGTACTGCGCTGTTGCTGTGTGTAGATCAGTTAGTACATGTATGTATATGTGTGTGTGTGTGTGTGTGTGTGTACAATTTTTTCTGTCTTGTCACGAAATTGGAGTTATGTGGAGAATGTGTGTGCCAAGGCAGCCCACATTCATTATATTAACCCTTTAAAGCCTAGAGGTTAGTGCATACAGCAGCAGGTTCGAAATCCAAAAATTCTACATCCTTACCTACACTTCGTCTCTGTTACACAAACCAGTCAGCTAATGCTGTATAGGGAAATAATGGCTGTTTGTTCTGAGATCCACACGAAACACATAAATACAGTGTGTGGGCAGAACGTAGAATTGTTGAATGTTAAACTGGAGGTACATATAGTGACCACCGTGCGGTACATATAGTGACCACTGGACTGTAGGTTAAACAACTGTTGTTCATTTCCTTGCGCTGCGTTATCCAAGTATCCCAAGCTGCAATGAGTGCTTCTCATGAGATCTGTGTTCTTCAGGGACGTTACGCAGCCCCCGCTACCGACCGATACACTTTACATTAAATATTAAATACACCTGTGCAGTAACCACGCTGAGGGCTGAGGCAACCGAGGAGTCGTGGTTCGGTTCTCGACTGGGAGTGTCAGTTCATTTGTCCTCGCAAGCACCCAGACAAGCTCTGGTGTCCAAACAGCCTGTTATTGGTTGAACTACAGGGGCCTTTCCCAGGGGTAAAGCGGCCATATCGTGAAGCTGACCACTTCCCTCCCCCAACTGCCTAGTTGAGTGGGTCCCTGTCACCACGGCATGGCGCGTCCTCAGGTTGCGGATGGAGGAACGGCCTCCAGTATGGAGGGTAGCCGCGAATATATTGAATATACAGTCGCGGACAACCGACAAGGGGTGATCCTTTAGCTTGGGGTTGGGACATGTGCTAACAATTCCTCACCGTAAAAGCGTATCATGTTACGAACCATTTAGAGTGAGAAGCTTAATGATCTGTACCGCTCACCAAATATTGTTCGGGTGATAACATCGAGAAGAACGAGATGGGCGGGCATGTAGCGCGTATGGGGGAGATGAGAGGCGTATTCAAGGTTTTGGTGGGGAAACCTGAGGGAAAGGGACCACTGGGGAGACCCAGACGTAGGTGGGAGGATAACATTAAGATGGATTGTCAGGAAGTGGGATGTGGGGGTATGGACTGGATCGAGCTGGCTGAGGATAGGGACAGGTGGCGGGCTCTTGTGAATGCGGTAATGAAACTTCGGGTTCTATAAAATGCGGGAATTTCTAGACTAGCTGAGAATCGGTTAGCTTCTGATGGACTGTGCTGCATGGAGTGGGTATGTGCCTAGTTAAGAATGGTTGGCTCCATGCAGTTACTTCCCTTATGACGTCATGGCGCGCACAGCTTAAACCCAAATTAACTTGCTGCAACAAGTGCGCGACGCGACATTTATTTGGCCAATATATAATCCATTGTATTTGCTCGCTACAGGGACACTTCCCGATGCACTGGAGACCGACTGCTCCAAATGCAGCGACAAACAGAAGGCTGCGTCTATTAAAGTCGTTCGCTTCCTCATCGACAACAAGAAGGAGGAATGGGAGAAGCTAGAGGCCAAATACAATCCAACTGGTGCTTACAGACTCAAATATGAAGCCGAGGAAAGGGGAGGTGATGTGAGCGTCGCACCAGTCACAGAATGAATATCCTGTATATATAAACACCCTGTATATGACACAATTTAAGGGGAAGAAGTTAGTAAGGAATTGTACTGTTCCTGTTTCTTTTAACTTGGTATTTGTAATGTTCCATATACAATCTCGACAATGATTAATAATCTACAGTAAGACAGCTTGCGGCTGCGTCTGTTTTAACGCCGTACGTAGTAACAGTGGCAGGGCAGAATCTTGGGCAAAAATAATTTAAATAAAGCAAAACAAAAATAATTTAAATAAAGCAAAAACAAAAATAATTTAAATAAAGCAAAAACAAAATAATTTAAATAAAGCAAAAACAAAAATAATTTAAATAAAACAAAAACAAAAATAATTTAAATAAAGCAAAACCAAAAATAATTTAAATAAAGAAAAAAACAAAAATAATTTAAATAAAGCAAAAACAAAAATAATTTAAATAAAGCAAAAACAAAAATAATTTAAATAAAGCAAAAACAAAAATAATTTAAACAAAACAAAAACAAAAATAATTTAAATAAAACAAAAACAAAAATAATTTAAATAAAGCAAAAACAAAAATAATTTAAATAAAACAAAAACAAAAATAATTTAAATAAAGAAAAAAAATAATTTAAATAAAAAACAAAAATAATTTAAATAAAGCAAAAACAAAAATAATTTAAATAAAGCAAAAACAAAAATAATTTAAATAAAGAAAAAACTAAATAATTTAAATAAAGCAAAAACAAAAATAATTTAAATAAAGCAAAAACAAAAATTCGCATATTTGCGCAAGGTGCTACCGCTGTTCGTGTGACTGTGCTGAACAGCGACGAAGCCGTACAGAAACTGTTTGCAGAAAACTGGCTGGTAAAGTGAAAATCGGCTTCTTACAGGGCTGAAATGTAGAAACAAGATGCAAAAATTTCGGGGAAATACTCAAATGTAATGTTGATACCAAATGAAGTAAGTGGGATTTGAAACCCCTAAGAGGGCTCTGCACTAACTGACCCTAGTAACACGCCCCCCGCAATGTGGTAAGACTACGTGACAGTCACGGAGTTTCGCCACACTTTAGATTTCTACGTTCGTTGCTGTGAAGCGCAATCACTAGCACACAAAAGCTGCCCTGCCTTGACACTTCACACAAGCACACCACAAAGTGTTTAAGTTTGTAATGACGTCATACAATCCAGCAGGTTCGAACTTGTTCTGAAAAAATGCGCAGGTCTTTGAGAACTGCGCACTTCTGAGCCATTACGGAGCAAGTAGTTGCCGAAACGTCGGCAATGAATGACCAACATTCGCTCCGTAATAACCCAGAACAGCATAGTTCTCATATACTGCGTGGCGAGAGTTTGAAATTATGCAGGTCTTGCCTACAGTATTGGGGGTTAGGTTAGGTTAGGTTAGGTTAGGTTAGTGCTTATTGCAGCCAGCAGCTGCAGGAAGGAGAAGAAGAAGAAGAAGAAGAAGCAGAAGCAGAAAGAACAGGATAGCATGAAAGTTCAGCTTCAAGGGCATATAACTTCCATGTTGTTTGCGTTAAAAGAATACAGAATGTCCCTTTTATCGCGTCCCCGAACATAGCAGCTTTGTCGCATACAAAGCCTGCACCTGCCGAGACATCCTGTGACAGATGTGGAGCTCAGAGACACCATAAAAGAAAAACGTATATTTATCCATAAATAAACCTAAATTCATGACATACTGTTTGGTGCTGCCATTCGGTGCAGAATCTTTTGTGTTCCAGTTCGATATCCAAAAATTTAAACACCAAGATACACAGAAATATAATTTTGGCCGTTGTTTTGTATGAGTGTGAAACTTGGTCGCTCACAATGAGGTAGGAACGTTTGGTGAGGGTGTTTGAGAATAGGGTGCTGAGGAGAATATTTGGGGTTAAGAGGGACGAGGTAACAGGGGAGTGGAGAAAACTACATAATGAGGAGCTTAATGGTCTGTACTCCTCACCCAATATTGCACGGGTGATAACATCGAGAAGAATGAGATGGGCGGGAATGTAGCACGTATAGGGGAGAGAAGAGGCATATACAGGGTTTTGGTGGGAAACCTGAGGGAAAGAGACCACTGGGGAGACACAGGCGTAGATGGGAGGATAATATTAAGACGGATCTTCAGGAAGTGGGATGTGGGGGCATGGACTGGATCGAGCTGGCTCAGGATAGGGACAGGTGGCTGCCACCTGTGAGTGCGGTAATGAACCTTTGGGGTTCCATAAAATGTGGGGAATTTCTTGACTAGCTGAGAACCGGTTAGCTTCTCAAGAAGCAGTCTGCTCCATGGAGTGAGTAAGTAAGTAAGTAAGTAAGTAAGAGTATTCATGACCTCTTGACCCCGATGTTGCGGCATTCACTTCCCACTGAACATTCCACAACACCCATCACACTTCACGGCTTCTCCTTCAAACACAAAGTGTCGTGAATCAACAAATGTTATGAGATGCAACACTACAGTAGTCACAGCTATTTTGTTAGCACCCAATATGGGACACAAGGAAAAGTCCTGGAAAGATTACAGAAGGGAGAAACTCTTAGTTAATATTCTTGCTTAGTTACTGCAGGAATGATAAATATATGGGGCAGTGAAAGACCGGTTGGAATGACTTGCTGCGAAGTGGAAGGGATGATAATATTACAATGACAGTGGACATGACGTATGAACTGAAAGCACCTCACTCCGGACAGGGCATACTGACGGCGCTCTGTGCCCACCGGTCCTTCCGGAGCGGGGGAGGGGGGGTTCTTTACGTGGCAGGGGATTGCTCAGTGACTTAAGAGGACGCGCAGAGGAACGACGGCTGGCTGCATGACGTCAGCCGTCGGCATTTGCTTACTGCTTTGATGTCGTCAACACGATGCTGGTGACGATTCATTTCTTCTGGGATGTTACACCCTGTTGTTGTTTTGGACTGAATGGTTCTGAGGATGGAGACGACAGGATACTTCGAAACGTCGGGTACTGCTCATCCCAAAACACAGAGTCACATCCCGTAAGACTCCAATGCCTTCGATTGAGGCTTATAAAGAAACGGAAGGGCAGAACACAGCGCCTGTCCTGTGAGAGGGGTCAGAACTGGGGGCTTGGGGCGTGCTGGACACGAAGCTGGGGTGACGGGCAACGGTTAAGGACGTCTGGAGTTCTACGTCATGCATCGTCACAACGCTGACCGACCGACAGCTATTACTGGCCAGTCGGCGGACACCGTCTCTGAATTAGTGACTTCAACTGTCATGTTGAACTCGATACAGGTATGCGCCGCATAACGACGTTTCGGTGAACGACGGACCGCATACACGACGGTTGTCCCATAACATTATAATATGATATTATAATACTTACCACTGTGTTACAGTAGCCTACAGTATTCAGTGCAGTAACATGCTGTACAGGTTTGTAGCCTAGCAGCAATAGGTTATACCGTATAGACTAGGTGTGCAGTAGGCTATACTGTACTGTCTAGGTTTGTGTAAGTACACTGTATGACGTTCGCACAACGACGAAATCGCCTGATGACGCATTTCTCAGAACGTATCCTCGTCTTTACGCGACGCATGACTGGACTTCCCAGAACACGGAAGTGTGCGACGCGTGTATCTGGCATCGTGCTGCCGTCAACAAGCCAGAAACGTGACTCAGCAAGTCACGACTTCCTATTTGAGGTGCCAGCGTATTATACAAATGGCAGGCTAGGCTCGGACAGCCAGCCGCTAGCTGAGCTGTCGTAGCGCCTCCCCATCCTGCTCACCACGTGAGGCAGAAAGACTGTCGCCAACAGCAGCGACTGCTGCCTAATGTCAGGTTGGTTGTGCGACAGCGTCGATTCGTGTTGGTGTACCTGTTGAGAGGAGGTACTTGGAGTTGGGCGGGCAGATTCACGTTCCGGCCGCCTTAAATGTATACAAGGCTAATCACAAGGTAACTAAGACATGCAATCAATCGGTGAAATCAGCAAACAGCCTCTCGTTCTGGCCGTTTGAACGCCAGGACAACTTCTGATGCATGTTGGAAATAAATAGACGATTTTACATCGTAAAGACGTTATGACACTGCAGCTGAAGATCCACTTATTCTTAATTTCCAAACTAAGAACTACTGAACAGCTGCACGCTTCAGCCTTCTTGAACCTGAGAAACACAACGTGTATGCTCCACAGCGCTGTGTACTACAGGTGTATAGGGGGTTTACCAAGCAAAGTTCCCACCATTCAGTTTATCTCTTAGCTGGGACGACAGTCAGCTGCCAGTTGCAGACTGCCAACCTGTCAATATTGGACAAAACGTTGCTTAAGTCCAGAGCTGTTCGGAATTTAGCTTTAAGGCAAAGTGTCTCGGCAATTGCGGGAGTCAAAACTGGATAACTGGAGTTGTCCTTGGTGAACAGGTTACTTTGTGTTACTGTTACTGTTCTTGGGATAAGTCGACCAGATTACTTCATGTTACAGTTACTGTTCTTGGGTTAAGTCGGACATGTTACTTCATGTTACAGTTACTGCTCTTGCGATAAGTCGTACAAGTTACTTCATGTTACAGTTACTCTTCTTGGGATAAGTTGGCCGGGTTACTTCATGTTACAGTTACTGTTCTTGGGATAAGTCGGACATGTTACTTCATGTTACAGTTACTGCTCTTGCGATAAGTTGGACAAGTTACTTCATGTTACAGTTACTGTTCTTGGGATAAGTTGGCCGGGTTATTTCATGTTATAGTTACTGCTCTTGTGATATGTTGGCCGGGTTACTTCATGTTACAGTTACTCTTCTTGGGATAAGTTGGACAGTTCCTTCATTCTTGATTTCCAACTCTCGCCCTGTTCTCACTGCTGTATGCTCTCTTCTGGGCAATTCCCCGGCGTCTGAATTGTTGCACATCATCAGCACAAAAGGACACGACCTGAAGACCGACCGCACTTGGCATCGAACTCCGGCCCGATGCACCAGCCGTTGGTTTTTCAGGTTACTTAAATCGGCTGCCACATCCGTGGGTGACAGAACGACGAGTGTCTGTGCGACTGTCGGACAATCTGTGGCAGAATTGTGCAATTACATAGCAGCGACCAACCTTAATTTACAATTCGAACATTTTTCCGGAGACAAAAAAAATGCTTGTTTTGCAAGATTGCAAAATTTCCAAATAAGCCTGTGACGTTGACAGTAGACCGCAACCGTGTCTAAACACTGTGTGGTGCTTTTTGTATCGGACTGTAAGCCTGCAGCCCCACTTCTTGCATGTAACCTAAAAAAGAAACTCAATTTCACAATGCAAAAAATTTTTTTTTATTAATTCTAGACGAGATAAAGTTACTTTTTCAATCTCATTATTGAAGCTAATTTCCATTCATTTGCACAAGCACTTGACATCTGATCCCAACCTACGTAACCATCGAACATGCAAACAAGTTTCAAAAAACTTCTTCCGCACTTAATGTACTGCCAAGGGCACATTATGCAAAAGAATATTTAGATTGAAGCCGGCATAATGAAGCAGCAGGTACTAATTTGAACACGTCACACGTCGGCGAACAGAATCGCATTTCCACCGCAGACAAACAACTGTTCAAATCAGACGGATGTAGAAGATAATTTGAAACCAAAGATTAATTGCCTTCAGCTTTTCCTGTCTTCATTGTTTAAAGATACGTCAGATTACTACAGTGGCCTCGCTTAGGGGTCCTAGAAGTCCGGGACAGCACGAGATCAAGGACGTGAGGAGAAGTGTGAACAGAAAAGGACACTTGGTTAGACCTGAGCGTAGATGTGAGGATGAAAGAAATTGACTGTACGGCAGTATGACGTGATGTAAATTGGCTCAGAGTAGCGTTCACTGGCGACATCTTGCGGGCAAGAAAATGGAGAGAGAGCATTTCGAGGTTGAATAATTTTGCAGACGCCAACACAAGAAGGGGCGAAGTACAGGCATCGTTGATCGTGCGGCCGCAGTGCGACAAAGACTTTGTGTTGCACGTGGTGATGTCTTGTGCGCGTCGAGCAGTGTGCATGTTGGTACGCGTGTCCTAGCAACTGGTCCACAACTGCTAGTGTATTCCTTGTCACCGTGACGCAGTATGGGAAATGTCTACATGTGGAGTGTCACTCAAATATCCATTGCGACACGATGCTGTGCCGTCAGGTACAGACATGATAGCAATGCACTGCACCTAAGCTCCTTGTTGTGGACTGTACTTGTGCTCCAAGTGTCAACAAACGCCGTTTGCTTGAATACAGAAAGTGTCTTAGCTTAGGGCCCTCACGAATGTACAGTAAGGGAATCAGTTGACATGCCAATGAATGCAAAGTCGAGGGGCAAACAGTGAATGTCTTGTGAAGAGGCCGGCCACCCAATACACCTAGGGTGAAGTTTATGGTTAGGTGGAGCACTACCTCCACTGCTCAACATGTTTTAATAACTTGGTGCTTAATTAAGCAAGGCAACAAGTTAGTATTCCATCTACCTTCACGTTACTCACCGCACCTGCCACTGGCTCCTGCAGGCAGTCTGCTGTTCTTACCACTCGGGCGGGCGGTCGGTCAGTAGCCGGCCTGTCACAGCGGAGACACAGTGCATGTAGCAGGCGTGGTGAACAAATGGCACTGACAACAGGTTTCTCTTCCACTTCTTCGGTTTTACCCTGTCAGTGTCATTGCACCACTGGTCTTGTATAACTTTAGCAACTGACGTCTTTAGGTAAGACATCCCCGTCGTGATTGGTTTTGTACAAGTAAGGAATAAGCTTTAGTAAGTCAAAACACAACTAGTATTGTTTGTATTTTTCTTGCCTTTAAGTTGACATGTTTCGGCCCTTATTTGTCGGCCATCGTCAGGTCACAAACGGAAACTGAGGAAGATATTCAATGTAAGTCATAAAATTAGTTACATAGATCTAATATCTAAAATTCAACGAGATCTCGTTGAATTTTACATCTATGTAACTAATTTTATGACTTACATTGAATAGCTTCCTCAGTTTCCGTTTGTGACCTGACGATGGCCGACAAATAAGGGCCGAAACATGTCAACTTAAAGGCAAGAAAAATACAAACAATACTAGTTGTGTTTTGACCTACTAGGCTTATTCCTTATTTGTACGACTGACAGCGTCGTTACACAGGCACTGTCTCTGCCGGCAACACCCGCAGCACAGCCGACCAGACCGACCGGTTGCAGTTGCAATTCTTGCTGTGTCTCCTCTACCTGACCTTACCCGATCAGGTAACTGCAGAATGACGCACCATTGCGCAGTCCTTCCGCCCACAACTGACCACCAGCACGGCGAACTTAATACGAAGCAGTTCACTAATATACGCTTCAGATAGTCATAAGTGCATTTACATTAATCGTGACTTGGCGGTCTGAACGAAATGGGATTCGGGCGAACAATGAAGAAGAGAGATAGGCAGGGAATGTAGCGCGTATGGGGAGAAAAGCAGTACGTACGGTGTTTGTTGTGTCTTGGAATCTGAAGAAAAGGGACTAGTGGGAAGATGTGGGCGTAGAAGGGAGAATAATATTGAAGTGGACGTGAATGAATCAGAATGGGAGAGGGTAGAGTGGATTGATGTGGCTCAGTATAGCAACAAATTGCAGGCTGTTGTGATCACGGTGATGAACTGTCGGGTTCCCTAAAACATTGTGACATTTTGACGAGCAGAAGGACTGTAATTTGTGATGCAGGTCTGTGCTGTAGTTTGTTAGTTTGCTAGTCAGTGAGTCAGTGAGTCATTCAGTCAGCCAATCAGTCAGTCAGGCGTTCAGCGAGTCAGTCAGTCAGTGAGTCAGTCAGGCAGTTGATCAGTGAGTCGGCCAGTGAGTGAGTAGTTCAGTCAGTCAATCAATCATTCAGGCAGTCAGTCAGTCGGTCAGTCAGTCAGTCAGTCGGTCAGTCAGTCAGTCGGTCAGTCAGTCAGTTGTTCAGTGAGTCGGCCAGTGGGTGAGTTAGTCAGTCAGTCGGTCAGTCAGTCAGTCAGTTGGTCAGTCAGTCAGTCACACAAACTGCAGTCAGGATATTACTCTGGCTTCTTTACAAAAATAATAAAATGAGCCCTCAAGATAGAGGTCTTCCTTGTCCCTTCCCTTTTTTCGTTTCATCTCCAAAAGCAATTTTGATTGTGTTTTGTACTTCAAACATGTAGCAAAGCGTTGCAGCTGCATTGCATTTGTTACAGCGCTTCACTTACAGCAGTTGCAAACATTTAAAGACAAATATTAACCTGCAGTACATACAGAGTGGGTCCGTACCGCGCAGTGAACACACTGCGTCTGGGTTATACAGTTAATGTTGTATAGGGAAATAAACGCTGTTTGTTCTGAGATCCACACAAAACACATAAATACAGTGTGTGGGCAGAACGTAGAATTGTTGAATGTTAAACTGGCGGTACATATA
>Ga0123352_10017218_pt1 | contig 11525 bp, 5 predicted proteins | sample TergutLab28metaG_FD_89700 | JGI IMG/M metagenome (GOLD analysis project Ga0123352, IMG submission 89700) | Labiotermes labralis P1 segment gut microbial communities from Petit-Saut dam, French Guiana - Lab288 P1 | ecosystem: Host-associated > Arthropoda: Insects > Digestive system > Gut ...
ACTGATAGGAAGTGAAACCGTGGAAGTGTAAATAAGATATGCATAAACGTTTCAGCCTGAATATCTGAAACAAATGTTCAAGTCGCGAGACTCTGGCACTAATGTAAATAGTGTAAGGTGGTTTTCAACTAATGTGGTGTGATGGTGTGGGATGGAATAATCTCCCTCAGGATGGGTCCCAGGTTTTCCCTCTTGCGACCACGGTAAAGGAAAAGTAAGCTCCGTTTACTTTATTTACTAGCTAAGCAATTATACTTTCAGTGAACAATACCATTCTTTTATTAGTTAATTAATTAGGCCTTCTTTTATTCGTCACCCGTTTTACATTTTATGCAGGCCTATAGTGTGGAAAAAAAATGACATTATTTGCACCGATAACAATTGCGAAGATTTAGGGATATTCATAGCTAAATTACTACAGTTATGTAAAGGCTTGTTCTTACAATAAAACCAACTAGATGCCCTAATTTCTCTAATTTATTTTTGGAATAAATCGCCGTCCTGATCCTGTTCGCAAGCAATCAGCAAAACTGTATGACTTATACCATTGTTGTGTGTACAGTGAAGAACTCCTGATGATGGACACAGGAACTGTCCGAAACATGTAGTTTTATTCTAAAAATAAATTTGAGAAATTAGTGCATCTAGTTGATTTTATTATAAGAATTTACCACGATGCACGGTCACCTGAGCGTCAAAAGATTTATAAAGGCGGAAGTACCATTGCTCTAGTGCATGTACAAAAGCCAAATTTACAGTTTCGAAACCTAAAATGCATTATTTATTGAAGCCTGGTTTTGTACTTCATTGATTTATGGCTAATTATTTAATAATGAAGATAGTGCAATGCTTAATCTCTAACAAATTAATCACAGGGTAGGTCGTTCAAAACAAACACAATTATCCCTTGATATTCATAGATCGGTTATCGATATGTTAGTACATTCAAGTGATGTTAAATTAGAAAGGTGTAGCACAGTGTAAGCTGGTTATATCACCAAAATTGCTGCTATTTCTACCGCATTCTGGAAACACAATTCTAACATTATACAATATTCCATTAACGTAATTATGACTCCGAAGTTACCCTCCCTTGTTGTTAAGTGTTATAGAAATCTTTGTACTGTACACATTAACACGCAAAAAAGTGGTTTGTTTGCAACATCTCGCAGTAGTGTGTGTGTCGATATTATTTTAGGTTTTGTATTGATTTTTTTTATTTATCAGTCTTACAAAATGAATCCTGTCTGCTGGAATAAAATTTAGTATATTTACATTTTGAATACAGCTCATTTTATGTTCGTAAACATAAGGAACATCACATATTTGTCTCTATCTCTAAGGGACATTTTATACCAAAATTAAAACCCTCTAGTGGTTATATGTACCACCTGATGTATCCTTTTAAAACTTCGTGGTTTGTTACATGGCCTGTTGATGTCTTTCATTTGACTCACGTTAAACGCAATCTTCACCTAAACAGGCTTAAGCAATGGTCTTTATTCTGGATACGGAAGCGTTTATCTGCGAGCTGAGTATTGAGGATTTACGTTGTATTTAGGTGAATGTCATTCTTCAATGCTTGTTGAAGAAAATGTTGAGGAAGTTCCCAGTTTACAAGTTGATACTGCATGCTGTCCACACAGCCCTCCCGATTTATATTTATCAAAGTTTTCCTCCTTAGTATTACGTCCAACAAATTATTTTTTTCAAGATTTTACACTTTCAACCAGCAAATGAAAATTCAGCGACCTTTATTTCAAAGCCACTATTTTTAACTATAGTAACTCCAATTTCATAGCTTCGAATCAGAAGGGAGAGCTGGCGACGCTCTGAACCTTCTCACAATAGGATGCTCTGTCTACCCGCCCTCCCCCCACCTCCCGAAATAAAAGTGGCTCAGTGTTCTTCAATTCGTTTATTTTGCTTAATTTTCTATAATGTCTTTCTGTCAGGCCAGTTTTCAAAATGTTAATCATATTTTAATTTTGAACGCAGCTGTTTATGATGCGTTATTATGGTATCAGCCTGCAATTATTGTGTCAAGTAATGGAATTACTGGTCGCATGTCCGAAAATTGAACAGGGGTATAACTAATGCAATCACTTCCTTTATTAGAGGCCTGTATATTCATACAGTCCTAATGCACTGACACATTTCCACTCCCCTTCATTCCAAAATCCTTCACGTTCTCAGTATTGAACTAAATAATTTCAGCAGGTACCCCACGTTAGTCAATAAACAAAGGAAATGAGACTAGGAGTTTACCGAGGCTGAGTGATGTGGTTAAGTGAGTGGTTGTTGCAGTTCTGTATCAGTTACGGCTCCTTCTGTTTGGGTTAATATGAGTTTATTAACGGGTATGGTCAATGAGTGACGCAATACGTAGGCTAATTGTCTCTTTCGAAAGAGTGACATATTTCTTTCTGTACCGCGTGCCAATAAATGCGAGTTAAGTAATCACTATCACACGCTGTACTCTTCAGGCTTAGAGATTATCATTCGGTATTCTTTCTGTGCCGCAACAGACAAAAGTGGGTCTAGGCCGACTCATTTTTCAGATTCATATATCACAAAATTTAGACACATACACACACAAACACACACACACACACACACATCCGGTGGGTTTACCACCGCAGATGCTGTTAGGGTTACCAAGTACAAAAACAATATTAATGTGTTTTGAAGTACAAACGATCTACTTTTTGTGTAGTGTGGAATACCTCTTGATGTTACAATTCAATGCGATTTTCAGCTTTCACAAGGTTAAAAGAATTTAAACTAGTACTTAGACAATAAGCTTTGACTTTTTCAAACAATTAAATATTTTGTGAGAAAACGAAAAACTTTGTTACATATAATATTAGTCTTCTTTAACAATAGTCTGTAATATACCCGTCAATAAAAAATAACTATTCATTCATCACTTATAACATTACAGCAAACTAATGTGCGTTTGGCTGATTCCTCACGTATTGTATCTGTTAGGAATGTTACGCTGTCTGAGGCATGTGTTGAATATTCACGACTTTTCAAGTCAGCCTTGCTACTTAAATCACCAAATTTCTTCATCTGGATAAAATCTATATATTTTCTTAAGCACTTTCTTTTAAAGACCATTACGTCATATTCTCCCCCTACATTGAGAAACCACTTTTTATAATCTTTAAGGCACATTATGTGGAGCAATCTTTAGCGGAAAATTTGATCTCCATAATATATAAAATTTCAGTTCATGATTCAGAGTGAAGATGGTGAAGATTGCCTATAGAAATAGTCACCATGTGTTTTGCGAATTTTATGAAACACATGAAGATCCTCTGGGTGAGAAGCGCGGTGTTCGTTAATATGACTTTTTTGCCTATGTAATAGCCCGTATGCCGCGAAAAAAATTAATGGAAAACGTAAGAAAACAAGTTAAAGATATTTCTGTCCTACTTCTTCATCAAATTCATATTAACGCTTTTAAATGTGTGAATTTTTCAATGTAGGCTTACTTACGTACGTAAAAATAAAGATTACCACGTGACATGCCTGTATTGGCAGAGGGGAGAGGCGGTTGTACAGAACCAACCCATTCGAAACCTCGACATTAACGGACGTGGGTGATCAGCAATATGCTCCGGCCTCCTTAGCCCCGGGAAATACCTTGTACCAATTTAACAGGTTACTCGGAGGCTACAGGGTCAGTGTAAACCGGTGGCGAAAGACTCACCTCCCACCGGGATTTGAGCCCAGGACCGTTCAGCCCGAAGCTTGTCGCTATACAGATTGTGCTCCCTTTGCCGCCATTTACGCGTAGAAAACATCTGAAAAATTCACTTAATATCAGCGGTAGTCTACTTACCAATAATTTGAACCAGTGTCAGTACCATTGCTGCTACGAACTCTGTTGTGTGAAAATATTCCAACATTTACTTTACCCTGCATCGCAGTTCACAAATCGCATCACTTCTGTCATTACACAGTTTGATCCACAGCACTTCAGGTAACATTTGTGACCCAGAATATCCACTGACTAACCTCCTCTTACGCCAGGTATATTTCATATTAGCCTTTTTTAGAAACGCAACGTTCTGTCCATTGACATTTCCTGTTGTTTGGCAGGATGTACAGTATGTGGAGTGAGGTCGAATTTTATTCATACATTCAATATCATAACGGATGTAGAATTGCTCACAAAGGGGCTACGGTTTCATAGCTGACGTCTGATGTAAAAATTAAGATAATATTTGCCTTGTAACATAGGTAATATGGACAGTTATTATAGCCAATGAACAGCATTAAGACCTATGAACGCAACGTGAGTGCTGTACTGATTTTGGAAATCTTATTGTGGTAACGATTATGAGGTTAACCATTGAGTAGTCTTACGTTGCAAATGTGTTTCGGTTGTCAGGTACGAAATTATTTTAATTGTGATCTAATATTTAGTTTTGTTGTTTGTGTAGACATGTGGGCTGAAAGGTAAGGAAACCACACAGATTGTTCTTGGTAATGTGGGTAATATATGAGGCTCAGAGGGAGAAAGTAACAGAATAGCGAAAGAACTGCATAGTGCATAGATACATGGCTTGTCCTCTTCATCAAATATCATTTTTATTCAAATTTCGGCAATGTGAGTTGGAAAGGGGATGTAGTAGGTATGTATGTATTGTGATATTAGAAGACCCAGGGATGATGACTAGGGACTTTAATAATATGTTCTTCTGGGATGTAGTACCAAGCTGCTAGGTTACGGTGTTCACATCTTAAATAAAAATCTTCAAATGTACATAAGGTTTCTATGGCAACACTTGGATAGAGGAGAGGAGTTGAAGGCCTAAAGTAAGATGGAAGAATAATATTGAAATGTAGCTGAAGGTAATGTGGGAGAAATGTGTTGTCAGTTCACTGGATTAAGGCAGGATTCAGCGGAGAACATTTTTGAATACGGCTTCGTAAAAAGTGGGGAAATTCACGACTAGATCTGCAGACATTATGTATATGTTTTGTAGAATAACTGTCACACAGGTAATTACACACTTCATTGTTTATTTTTATGTTCTAACGACCTTTTTAACAGCAAGTCATCTGTCATCGTGGTAATCGTAATCATAATCTCCGTCATCATTATTTTTTCGAATATTTCCCTAATTGGATTTGTTTCAGTTAGGTCGGAAGCGTTTCTTTTTCTTTGGGAATTATTATTATTATTATTATTATTATTATTGTTGTTGTTGTTGTTGTAGAATGTCACTTTGTAACTGGAGAGCAGAGAACTATAGGACACATCTTCTTCTTTACTCATACGTCTTCCTCAACGCTCCAATATAGAGCTACAAATTTCCCCTTATCATATGATGATAATGTCAATGTGTCACATATTGGCACATACAGAAACTCGAAAAGTAGAAAGCATGTTAGTGCACTGACTACTTACTTATATAATGGGAGGTTTCGGTTAATGCACAAAAAAAATCGGGAAACTTATATTTCCCAAAATTTCAGAGAACGGTAATAAATTGACTTATCTTTTCTCCACACGAGAATTTGGCAGTGTAATAATACGAACTCATAATGACATAAAGAATAGCATTATCTACAATAAAGAATAGCATTATCTACAATAAAGAATAGCATTATCTACAATAAAGAATAGCATTATCTACAATACAACACAAAAATCAGTAGTTCGTTTATAAAAAAAATTGTTACCCGAAATTCACATTCTTGTATGTCACGATACCAACAACCTGAAAGTCTCTTTTGGAGTAGATAAGCGACTATCAGATCCTCAAGACGTGGTCTGCTCCAGGAAGTTTGAGAATTATGCAGGGTTTTCGATATATGCTGAAGCATATACATAGCACATATACAGAATATATGACTTCGTAGAACGTCCATTATTTCTTGAATGAAACGGATTAAGAGACAGTATGACGTACTGATGACATTTTATTTCGTTTGGTTACCCCTGCAGTGTGTCTCATCCTCAGGCAAAGTGACGGGGAAAGGGAGAAGCTGCTAGCGATATCAAATCTCTCCAATGCACCGGAGTGGCGTATAGCATCGCACTCCTGTACAAGCCTATCCAGAATATCAATCTCGCTAGCTCTTGATTCTCTAAAGGCCATGAGTCTAAAATATTATCATATGTGAGAAAATGTGATATTTTCACCAGATGGAACCGATCATAACTTTTCGAGTAAAAAAAAGAGAGACATGATACATGGCATCAATATCTTTGCTCTCTGGCACTGTCGAAAAGAAAGATAACTCTTCTCTTCTGGAGTGAACGGAAGTCAGAGAGAGAGAGAGAGTCAGAGAGAGAGAGGGAGAGAGAGAGAGAGAGAGGGAGAGGCCTGGTTGCATGGTGTTATTAGTTCCACTTCTCACCGTCAGTTCTCTCTCAACATGAAACATCGATATGTATTTCCTGATAGGAGAACATAGGAAGAGGAACAACACGGTCGATTGTCTACCTATTTTTATAACCATATTTTCGACTACACACTTGTTTGTTTCACAACGTAGGAGTATCACTCCTTATTTGGTAAATGCAGCTTTTACCTTTCAAACTTCTCTGGTAAGTTAATTTGTGGTGAGCCCTTCATTCTAACAAGTTAGGAAGTACACATGTTACTTCAAAGTAATGAAACAACTGCACAGTCAACAACGTCCAAGCAGACATAAATTCCAGTTCAGTTGGTACTAGCTGCTCTTATCTCCGAGGTTAAAGTGGTCGAAACTTGAAGCTAATCCCTCATCTGTCTTTACTACTTTCTACGAAGTTTACCTTCACGAAAGTGGTATGTTGTTTGATGGCATAAGTTCATTTTTCAATCTAGGACCTTTATCTGAACGTCGGTAATGTCTCTACTGTCTCACAATATTGCGCACTTGTTGTGCTGTGATTACTGTTTGTGGGAAATTCGAAACTACTGCATTTAGGTGGCCTCCATTGGTATGAATGTTACACTACATATTATGAAATTCAGTTAACTTGTTCAAAAATTAAACAAATGTATGCTGGTATAGTGACCGTGTGAGCTTACTCTCAGTTATTGAAGAAATGAGTGTGAAATAACAAAGTAATTTTATAATTCAGTTAGGATGCAAGTATTGCATGGTATTTAACATAGCTTGGATTCTAAACTCCAAGGGAAGTTGTTTTTACAGAAAGCGCCTGAACCAAATTGCCCATATCGGGTTCTGTTTGTGCCGAATTTGTTGATCTCTTAGTGAAAAGGGATGTGAACTGTAGTATTAGGGATATTCACTGTAGTATTAGGGATATTCACTGTAGTATTAGGGATATTCACTGTAGTATTAGGGGTATTCACTGTAGTATTAGGGATATTCGTTGTAGTATTAGGGATATTCACTGTAGTATTAGGGATATTCACTGTAGTATTAGTGATATTCACTGTAGTATTAGGGATATTCACTGTAGTATTAGGGATATTCACTGTAGTATTATGGATATTCACTAGTATCATATTCATAAGAGCAGTTTTAGTGGAATAAACCATTCATGAAATTCTCATATTTCCGAACTTCCTATTTACTGCACTTTCTATCACTTACTTACTCCATGGAGCAGAGTTCTTTTTCATAAACTAAACGATTGTGAGCTAGCCAATAAATTCCCCGCACTTTACGGAACCCGAAAGTTCATTATCGCTCATAGAAGAAACCGCCACCCATCCGTGTCCTGAACCAGATCAATCCAGTCCATGCACCTATCCCACTTACTGAAGGTATATTTTAATGTTATCCTCCCATCTACACTTATGTATTCCAAGTGGTCTCTTTCCCTCAGGTTTTCTCAACGACGCCCTGTATGCACCTATCCTCTCGCCTGTAGGGGTACATGTCCCGCCCGTTTCCTCGGTTTGATCACCAGAAAAATATTGAGTCAGGAATATAGATCATTAACCTCCTATTTATTTAGTTTTACCAACTCCCCTGTTACTTCATCCACTTTAGGCCCAAATATTCTCCTCTGCACCCTATTCTCTAACGCCCTCAGCCTGCGTTCCTCCCTAAATTTCAGCGACTACGTTTCACACACACATAAAAAACAAGAGGAAAAATTATAGTTCTGTATATCATAATCTTTATATTTTTGGATGGCAAACAGGACAAAAATAGATTCTGCACCGAAAGGTAGCAAACATTCCCTGACTTCATTCTGCTCTTAATATCTTCGTGAATAGAATTTTCATTCGTTAAGTTTGTTTCCAAATATTTGAATTATTCTTCTTCCTTCAGAGGAACTATTATCAATCTCTGTACTGTGACGTCGTCCTGCATTCTGATCTCGAGACATGACCAAGTACTTAGTTTTATCAGCAATTTCTTCTAGTCCAGTCACCTTACTAGCAACTACAAAAGATTCTGTATTTTTCCTTCATAGTATGCACGCTTCCGCCCAATATATTAACATCATCAGTATTAACCATAAGTTAATGTGTACCATTTAATTTTAACCCATCCTGGTTAACCTGGACCCTCCTAATGACATTCGGTAAAGCAAACATTTTCAATTGCAAACACCAAATATTCTCTAGGAGAGATGTCGAAATTATCTACCCTTAATAAAGCGACATAATTTTGCAACCGAATGGTTATTACGACCACAATATATATGGGATATCAGAGGTAACATTCCAAATATAGAAACAAGCTAAGGGTTATTCTAATGCTTGTTTATTGCCTATAAGCAAATATAAGGCTATTAGCTGAAATTATGCAAAGGTTTCCCCTTCCACGTCACTTGGATATTATTATTTATTCATCCTATTATTATTCACCTTATGTAATATTAACAATTTAAATGGCAGGTAAATAGAAGGAGAGTAATAAATTAGTAATACAAATGTACTAGTTCCTTTATGACTTCCTGCCCCTCGAGGGTATAAGGCAGAGTTCAATGCGAATTCTACCTTTACAGTGGAGGCGCCTGACAGTTGTCCGATAACAGGTTCTGACATCGTCTTGGCTTGCCCCAGGAGTATACAACGTGTAGGCACACTGGTTAGACACGCTCTGCGCCTGGAAGCTTCGGCTAACAGAGTTACGGTGTCTTCAGTAGATTGCTTTAGAGTGAGGGGGAAGGGAGACAAAATCCAAACCACAAATATATCAGAAATTTCATTTCCGATCAACTCATTTATGACAGAAGTAAAATGGATAGCTCCAGAAAGTAGTTGATATATATAAGCATTCTATGTGTTCTCTTCATCTTTATTTGGCATTGCTCTTCGAAATAATTATGTAGTTTAATTAACTGAGAGACTAATTCAATAACATTATATTTTGTTGACGTATGTACCATTACATGTACGGAAATGAACGCAGTTTAGAGGAAAAATTTTTCCCGTCAAAGACCTAATTGTATGAAAAGGTGTTAAACTGCCTCACACTTCAAACACACAACGTTACATTATAAGTTTCAACTTTTGTAGTACAATTAGTCTAATAATAAGAGGCTTATTCCGAAAGTAAATACCGTTTCGCTGTAAAACTTTCGTATAAAATTTTATTGTTATCGGATTGCACATCCTTCAAACTATTTTTCCAAATATTTGCCGCCATTATTGAGGCACTTATCGTAGCTGGACACAAGTTTTGTGTACCCTTCTGGAAAAGTCCACTCGGATCTCACTGGTTTGCTGGGAAATTGTTATTGGAACCTTTAAAAATGTGTCGATATATTCAAAATTTTATCATAATAATACAAAAACTACCACACCTTGTGCCTGAATACTTGCGTAAATTTAGGCCTATGCCTGTGTTATTTATTAAAGTTAGTATGGTGACGAGGCTAACAAGGTTACAATTTATTCTTTGGTCTCTAAAGGTACCAATTCCAATGGTTACTACAGTTACCTTTGTTCTCATCATAACCTCGGTTACCAGATTTATCAATTGTCCTGAAGTTCCTGTGGTTACTTTGTTAGCACAGTTCCCTTATTTACCCAGGCTGTCGATGTTCCACGGTTTCTAAGCTCTCACGAACACTCCAGATGTGTTTCGCTCTGGAGACATTTCCTATCTTTAGGTGTTCGCTCTGTGGGGATGTTGCAGTCCGTAGGTCACCGCGGCTGAAGCCTGCCATCTCGCAAATCCCATATTCACCTACACGAAGAGTCAAATCTTGTGTCATGATATGCTGCACTGAGGCTGTAACGCTTTGATTTTATGTACATTTAATGCAACATTTTTGTTATTGGGGTTTCGATATATTCGAAATTAACAGTGCCTGTGAACTGATCCTAAAGGAACTGAAAATCACGAGGCACATCGTTAAAGTGGTGTTGCCTGTTTCGATGAAGAGAGATAAGAAGCCTTCCGAGAAGACTGGAAATAATCAGTAACGGACAGCCATTAGGAAACAAAAATCGCCAATACAGAAAAAGGGCAACAATTAAAAAAAGTGGTCAGCATAATTATCACGCCTACCTCCTACTATAACGTATGGAGAATTTGAATTTATGTTTTGTGAAATTTTCACCATTAAGACCCTTTACTTTCCTATAGAAAAATCGCTCTCTTGGCCTTGAAAATATCCGCATTGTTTTTTGTGAGCCAGTAAGGAACTTCAGTATGGAGTTAGGTTAAATGTCATTCATAGAATATTCGAATATGCTGCGCATTAACACAATAAACCATATTGATGTCACTTAGGAAGGGTTAACAAAGTTTCTTTTCCTGCATGAACAGAATGCCGCAAACATTTTAACTTGAATGGCCGAAATTCGAGTTTATTGTCGCATCCTCACGTTACCTTGTGACCCTATAGTTTATGACACATAACACATTATCTGCAGTTCCTATAGCATCCATTACCGAAGCCCTTAACATTTATAGTCTTTCCCCTGTGTCGTGTAATGTCACGGTCCGCCTTAGAAATCACTGCATTCCTCCAAGATAGAGAGACACTACACTGCGTATATACAGCAATCATTTAACAGCACGCAATGTTATCAGACTAAGCTTTGCTTTGTTTAATAATAGAACAAAGATAAATTAACATTATGTTATGTAAACGTCGATAAAAGATACGACTGAATTACAGCACAATCTCGCCTTACGGCAGATTGTGCTGTAATTCAGTTGCGGTATAAAATGGAACATGTCTGAAATGGGTATTTTTATATTGTCGTGTCTTATAATGTGGGTCATGTGTCATTGAATTTGCGTAAAGTGATTTCAGAAGATCATAAAAAAATTTGATTGACGTTTTACATTTACTGTGCTCTTAGAGACTAAAATCCCCCCCCCCCAAAAGTGCCCAGATTGTATAGATAAAGTAGCAAAAGTGAAAGCGTAGTGGGTGAAATATGTGCACTGGACAGAATAGTGAAAAACTGACATTCTTCCTTGGTCCAAAAGGAAGTGTGAATTGTTTAGAATTTTCCTGTCCTTCAACGCCTTTATTACTGCATGGCTGGAATGAGGTCATCCAACTGTGCCTAGTGGGTGGCACATTATGGTGTTAGGTGTTTGTACACATGAGCTATGTTCCCTGTCTG
>Ga0123352_10017221_pt1 | contig 11525 bp, 12 predicted proteins | sample TergutLab28metaG_FD_89700 | JGI IMG/M metagenome (GOLD analysis project Ga0123352, IMG submission 89700) | Labiotermes labralis P1 segment gut microbial communities from Petit-Saut dam, French Guiana - Lab288 P1 | ecosystem: Host-associated > Arthropoda: Insects > Digestive system > Gut ...
TTAAAACCAAATGTATATTATTGTGTATACTAATACATTTTTTTTTTTTTACATTTTCCTTAAAAAAATTGTGAATTGTTTCAGAATTTTTTTTTTTTTTTTTTTGCAGTTGAGAAAATAACTATTATCATGCGTATTCTGTGTTATACATTTTAAATTTTTTAACCATTTTAATATCTTGCATTTTATTGCACATCTGTATTTTAACAGGCAATTAATGTGTTTTTCTTTGTTGAATACTTGCCTTAAGATGGCTGAAATATGAAACATGTAGGAGGTTTACCACATGTTATATATCATTCTATCTAATTTTAGTGCAGTTGTTGGAATATATATATATATAGTGACTCATTTTCAAGAATCTGGAAACAGGATTTGTGGCTTTAAGTTTACAAATGTGCCTGGTTGATCGAAGTGATTGCTACTTTTCCAGTGTTAATGACCTTCTTGAAAAGTTGGTATTGCAAGTCCTCTTATAGTTGCAGACTGCAAGAATGTGATTAGCATAACCTAAATAATTGAGCATCAGCTTAGAAGAGGGATAGTTTGACCATACTGTCCCAACAAATGGATGTTGTTGCATCATCATCGCCCCATGCTTTGGCAGTCTCTTCAGTGAAGTGTCCAAGGAACATGTGAACTATGTCATTGCACTATTGAGAGTTTATGGTACTGTTGAAAAGATGAGATCCACAATGTATGAATGTACGCACATACAGAAACCTGTGGCAGAATAATACTGAATACAGAAATGTGATGTAATATACATTCACTGCCATTATTGAGTCTTAGTCTTATGTGAACACATGAGACATTGACTCAGTAATGGTACTGAATGTTTTAATGGACAAATTAACATACTGTAGATGATTGTGGGTGTTTGGTAACAAAAAGAAATTTATGCCATTAAATTGTGAATCATCCATAGTTGGGCCATCTTGTTAATTCATGTGTAATCTTAAAGTTGGTTTGAAATTACAGGAAAGAAGAAGTGTTGGCATAATTAAAACAATAATTATTATGAGTTAATATTCTTTTAGAAGAACATGAATTATGTTAATGAAGCATAATAAATGTTTTTATCATCTTCTGTTTTTGTGTTAAGAAAACAAGAATTTTATTGCTCTGTGATGAAATGAAATATAATTTAAAACATAATCACAAGATCAAGAAATAATTTTCTTCTTTGTCATGGTCAAAATCCTGTTTTTTTTTAAAAAGGATGGGTTGAGGGTGGTGGTGTGTGTTTCAAATCTCATTACTTCTATGGTGGAGGCTGCATTGTGGTACTGTTGCAGCAGACACTGCACATATGAATTTTGTGTATGAATTGGTTTAGTTTTCAGTTTGACATTTGCAGCTACTAGACCTTTATTTTTGTTTGATATTATGTGTGTTCATTCATTGTGGTTACTCCTGTTCATTTCTCTCCCAACCAAAAGGCAACTGTTGTCCTTCACATGTTCAGACAGTTGTATCTTATTGTTTTTAGGGCTGTCTTGAGGATGAACTTCCTGATGAACCAGGCCAGGGCTTGGATGAGGAAGAAGAAGAAGTGTATGATGCACTAAATGATGAAACATTTGGTTCTGATGCTGTGGGTAAGTTACAGTGAATTTGTAACTTTTACATGGTGAAGAGAAAGTGTTTTTTTTACACAGTGAAGAGAAAGTGTTTTGTGTGTGAGATTTGAGGCGCCTGCCAGAACGTACTTGAAGTATGGCACTAACAAACTACCCAGTGATGCTGTATAACATCCCAGAATGTCAAAGACCTCAAAGTATTGCTGATTGTGACATGAGTTATGACACAGTGTAGTCTGGTAGGTGCCTTCATCCTGTACGTACCCTGTCTTTGTCCTATTTCATATGGAAACATTATTTCAAAGACACTTAAATGGCTATTCAATTTGTGACTTAGACTTCCAGTTACACCCTGTCTTGCCATAAAGGAGTAAAAAAATTATGACAGAATAACAGATTTTGTATGTAACTAAGAGAAATTTGAAAATATTTTTAAAAGAAAGAAATCTGGTAGGATACCTAGAAGCATCAGAAAATGTTTATGTTTATAGAAGACCTGAAATAATGAAAATATAGTGTTCTTACTACCATAACAGGTCAACTGGCCTTACAGCTCTATCCAAATTTGGTCACACATGCATTCAGTTTTTCTTAAAAATAAGCAAACTGCAATTTACTCAAATTGAGGGAACAATTTGTAAATCCTGTTTTAATGATTCCAGTGACTAGCCGCATATTTGATAGTAGTGTGCGTTTGGTCAGTGAAATGTATTTAAAAATGTTGAGCAATCTGAGGAAGCCATAGGTGTTCAGAAGGCGACAGATTAAATTGCGTGGTACAGTGTGACATTGTTTCTACATTTTGTTGTGGGTAAGAAAACATTTTGGTTATGAAATGGCAATTTTTCATAACCCACACCATTCATCAAACAGATTTGTGCAGTTGGGTTACAAGCACACTTTTTGTCAAAATGTTGTGTCCACAGAAATTTTTTTGTCCTCATATATTTGTAAAAGCATAACTTGCTTAAGTGCTGGCCTAATAAGGATTTTTTTTTTTTGTGTGTATTGGTGGATTATGAAAAGTTTGTGCTTCATGAGCGATGTATACCATGAAGGTGTTTACAGAAACAGTGAAATGGGGATAAGTTGTTTGGTGGCATCGGAAGATGTTGCTTTTAAAATAAAATTATTCAGTCACCATATTTGTTTTCTTGTGCTGATGATTCTGTTCCCCCATTTGCCTTAATGGCCTGCGCAGGGATAACCTTATGTTTACACTTGACATATCATGTGAGGTTCCCCGTGCAGAGTCACTGCTTGTTTCCTTTGGCAAACCCTGTTCATTTCTGTTTGACATACAACATTTGAGATCATTACATTGATATTTCTGGAGATTCAGGTTTTCTGGGGTGTGATGCTGTGTGAGTGGGCAGGTAAGTCTGGCATTTTGATGGTTTTTAGTGCATTCATTTTCATGGTCATGCAGTTCTAGAAGCTAATTTCTGAGGATGAAGACACTGTGGTTCTTCAGAACATCAGGGTGATTGCCCAGTGACACAGTGTAGTATGCTAGAAGACTCATATTTTTAATGTGACTTGTTTTGATGTCAAAAACCAACAAGACACTGTGTAAGCTGTTACCCATTTCAAAGTTAAAAGTAAATAATTTATCAATAAACTGTTATGACTTTTGAATATGACTGGAAATGCATGATATCATGCCATTAACAGAAGGGTCTAAAAGTGTCAGGCCACACAGTTTTTATGTAGGGGAAAACATACAGTAGTTGTTATCATTAAGACAACTTCCCTTGTTATTTTATCATTTGTACGTACTGCTGTGATGTTTTGGCTTACTTTGACCATGGAATTAAAGTAAGGACAGTTGAAGGATTATAAAGATATATTATTGGAATTTTCTGTAACATTTGTTTAATTAATAAATATTGCTAAATAAAAAAAATATTTAAAAACATTGTCATTGGCACTCATATAGTTATTGTTACTAAGCTGTACAGTTATTGGTACTCACTAGAATAATATAATACAGGATGTTATGGCTATTCAATATCATCCAGAGCCATGACAGACGAACTGTCTGCTTACTGAAAACATGTGGCACACAACTGGACACCCAGCTTCCCCTGAGGAAGTACTTTACAGGAACAGTCAGTTATCCTCTTGACTAAAATTTGTTCTTCACCTTCACTAAGTACTGGCAGAGGTCCCATAGACTATTTTGAAAATTTGCTGCTTAATCATAACTGTAAACTGTACCTTTGTATATTTGACTTGCTTGCTGCTGCTTTTTTTTGGGTATACCCCCTTGACTCTCTGGTAAAGCCACCTGTAAATCTGCAGGATTGTAAACACATTTTTTTCTTGCTTTCTTTTTAATCCTTCCAAATGTAATCCTAGTTGTGTTGATGAATAAAAAATAGGAAAATGTCATCAGGAGGCGTTTTTGGCACTCCCAGTAACTATAGAATTGAGAGTAGTTGGCACACATTATAGTGCTTTGGCACCCCATTCCAGCTGCTCTTACATTTCGTTATAACTGCATGAGAATTAAGCTGGTGATTTGTTGATCACAGGCACAGGGAAAGGTAAAAAAAGTAACTTAAGAACGCATGGCAATTTTATACAGCTTTTGGGATAGGATGCCAATGGCTAAAATTGTATATTTTTTTATTACAGTTTTTGGAACTCTTTGGGGGGGGACAGTAATGGTTAACACTAACAAATTTATGTCAGATCATATAGAGAAACTATTCAGGAAAATGCATGTGTAAGTTTCATAAAGCTGCCATTGTACCATACAAAATAGAATTCAGAAATTGGAAAGTAATTTGCTTAAGCCTTACCTTAAGAAATTGCCCTTCTTTGCTCATTCCATTAACAGTGTAAGCAGCCCTGACGGTAAACAAAGCTCTTCTGGTTGGTAACTCACCACATGAAACACCAAACATCCATGAATCCGAATATCTTTCAGAGATGGCACAATTATGGCTGGAAACCTTATTACAGCACAAAAGAATGAAAATATGCCAGTAGCTGTCACATTGCCAACCACTCTGTGTTTTACCCTATTCTAAGATCTATGTTTTCTGGGATGATATGTTGATTGGCAACTGTGTACTAGTTGACACAGCATCACATCCAAGAAGACTTGAAACTTCAGTGTTAATTAGTCTTGCCTGTTTGTTGTGACAGAAGGTGACTGGGAGGAGGACCATGAGAAGCTCGCAGAGATAACTGAGCAATCACGCATTCATCGCAACAGTTACAACAATGACAACCATACTGAATCAGATGATCACACTGATCTGGATCTGGAGGCCAGCATTTCACAACTTGTGTTGGAAGACTGTGATGATCCCATTGTGGAGAATGGGGAGGCTACAAAATCCAAAACTCTTGTATGAAATGCATTTTGTTTTATTAAGCCATTTGCTGTTAAGGAATAAAACCTCTTGAGTTTCTCTATTAGCCTGTATTCACATTACAGTTAGCATTGAATCCTGTAGTAGTTCATCCATAGGAAGAATTCATGCATTTTCTTTTATTTGTAACATTTTTGGTTTTGATCAGATTGATTTCTTTCATGTAAATATTTTCTATAGTAACTCCTAAACAAAGAAGGCATTATTTTGTGTGCACACACTTGTGTGTGTGTATGTATGTATGTATGTGCACATGTGTCAACATAATTTAGTACTCTGTACAATTGCTGTCTGTGAAACCTTGTAAAATGCTTTTCCTCTAAAAGATATACATATATATGCAAATGGGATATGAAATAATGGTGTGGGAGAGATTACCAGTTGGTGTCTGGTATATTGTTTATGTGTTGAGGGCAATTTTGAATGTGTGTGTATAGGGGACGGGCATTAAATTTTCCATATTTACGTTGGTCTTAGGATGTGGCTAATTCTGTTGTGCCAAATACACTCAAGGATATAAACTAGTGAAATTTTTGTTAAATAGAATGAATATCTTGTTCAGTTCCTGTAGTTACATTGTTTTATTTATTTATTTTAAATACCACCAGGTATTTATATGTGGCAATCTGAGATGGCAAATATTGTGGGAGTGTGAGTCTGCTTCATGCTGGTACTTATGAAGTTATCTTAGCTGTTGAACTAGGAAGGTTTTACACCACGAGAATTACATGTGTGTTTCAGGCTACACCACATCTCCCATCTGGAAGCACTGGTGCTGAGCTTGTAGAGTCTTCAAGTTACAGCAGTTCAGCTCCTTCTGGCTATTCAGTATGGGGAGTTGGTAAACATGACAACCAGCAACAGAAGCCCAGTACACAGCCTGTGTTACCTGGTGTGAAGGTCAGTGTGATTTTGTAAGTACAGTATACTCTCGATTATGAGTGCATGGATTGTCCTGTTTGTGGCTTGTCCATGTGCCCCCCCCCCCTATTGTGTCAGACTACAACCTGAAAGTACCTCCCAAGATTACCAAACCATGTTATGTGTTTTACTAACAAAGCAAAGATGACAGAGAGAGGGGGGGAATCAGGACTGTGTTAGCCACAGTGTGGTCAAGGAGTGTTCTGATGCTTTTCTCTAATACTTGGGTCAGTAGGACTCTGAATATAATGATGCTACAGCTATGGGAAGAATCTGAACTGCCATCAGGAGCAGTCTAGACAACTCTTAGAAACAAACAGATAATATGTCTGGGATTGTCTGTTTTTTAAATTATTTGTGCATCTTTTCCCCTTAATTAGCACAGGTAATCAGGAGTATACTGTTGTTATAGTATCTTGTAACTGCATTTTATATAAGAACTGCAATAATATAATTCTTCAGGTTTTTATAATAGAGCAGTGCCATGAATTTAACATTTTGATGGGTTGCGTTCCTTTGTATACCAAAAACAAGTTAAACTAAAAAAAAAAAGGTTCTGCCATATGGTAAAGGTAAACTTCACACTAGAACAGGCTGTGAAGGGTCAGAGGATGAGGAGAAGTATAGCTCCACTCTGTCTAACCTTGGTGCCAGATGGGGTGTGTGGTCAACACCATGCCCTGGCAGTTTTACCCCCAGGGAAGAGACCTGGTACCCATTGTACTTCGTGCTGGGTGGGCCCCATAGCCAGTCTGAACAGGTGCCGACAGTCTCGCCTCCACCAGGATTCAGTGCCAGGACCATCCTACCCATAGTGAGTCACTATGCCATCTATACTATCCTGGCCCACTCTGCCAAACTATATGTTCCATGTTGTTTGTGGGAGATGAAAAGCAAGCTTAAGCTCTGAATAATACAATTAATTTGAGCTTCACACTTTAACTTATTGTTGTTCACTGTGTCAGGGATGTGTGGGTCCAGGTCAGCTTGCATAATAATAGTGTCACTATACATGAGAAAGAAGATGTGTTTGGTATTATTACTACACCAGAAATGTGCAATCACATTGTACACATGCAACCTTTTGTAACACCAGCTTTTTGTGTCAGTAGTTCGTATAACCTATTATCCTATTACATTCCACAATTTTATGTGAACCATTCTTACAGTTTCATTGTCTTGTAGATGGATTTCCATCTTCATGCATACTCGTTAACTTTGTCTAAAACATTTGTTAGTGCACATCATACCATGAATAGATAAACTGATGGGAGAAATATTATGTCTTAAGTGATGTCACACATAGGATAATCCTGGTAACCACTGTTTAAGTGTTTTACAACTTAATATAAAAAAGATAAATTTGTATATTTAGTTGAGTGCCATTTAATGATAGAATGTGGGGGAGTGGGGATGAGCTCTGCTTATTACTGGATAGAGGTGAGTGGTCATCTTCATCCCCTGGCTATTTTACCCATAGTGAAAGTAATCCAAGTACTCATTGAACAGGAGGATGGTTGGGTCTTAGAGCCTGAATGGATTCTGTGGAGAGAAGAAAAATATCTTGCCCCTCCTAGGAATCGAACCATGATTCCTCAGTCATGTAGTCCGTAGCCTAGTCAAGTTTAATGCTAAGCTCCGTGAAGTGAATAACAAAATTATATCTGTAAATAATGTTGCTAGACACTGCCTTGCAAGGAAAAAATGTAAGAACATGTCTGTTATAAAGATCAAGTCTTCTGTGATATTACGAGTACACTGTGTCAATTGATAACTACATAATGACTTTTCAAGGGAGCATAGTGCATTCATCTGCTGAGTTCAGCAGTCCCCTGAAGATGAAGGTACTTTGCTCCCTCACTGTGTTGGTAACTGTTTTGTCAGTTGACGTAGTGTAACATCACATAGAAGACTTGAAGCTTTGTAACGTAGATGTTGTACAAGTATGTAACATTACAGAAGTCATGTATATTCATGAACACTGCTGTGTGGGAATTCCAAATTTTGCATGTCAGAAGTAGAAAATGGATGAAATAACACGTTTATTTTTTTATTTTCATATGAATATAGGCTAATCCTGTGGCTTTTCTCTTCCCTGTTGTGGCAGTAACATGGCTGGATCCAGACAGTTGTTGTACTGGTTCCAGTAAGTAGACTTGTTATGCAGAAAATAGTTCTTGCCATAGTATTAACCCATTGTGTTTGAATTCCCTGTAAGTGTGTGAATACCAAAAGTGTATTAAAATATACTTTCTAATGATATTGACTCTGTATCACTAAGTAAAGATTGCACACCAGCAAGGAAATGTTACCCCTAGTTTGATAGATCTGATTGCCCAGGACATACAATACCTTTTATTTTGAACTTTTCTGTTAGTATATTAATGGTGCATCTTGTTTTTCACAGAAAGTAGTAGTTCTAGTTATCCATTCTGGAAGAATTATATGTCATTAATGAAAACTTTTGAGGATTATTAGTGTGAATTTCCATGAGAATGTGTTTATTTGAATTGTGTATGTGTGTGCTTTTTTTAATGGATATGACAGACATACAGTGTTGTCCATTTTAATGTAACATACAAGAATTTAATATCACACATCTGTAGTTGAAGCCTGTTCAGCAGATTCTGTTACTGCTCACCAGAATGTTTGCACAGTGGAGGAGTTGGAGAGAGATCTAATCTCACAGCGAAATGTAGTTCCCATTGCACCTCCACCTGGTCTCAGTAAACCTTCAGTTGCGATGCGACTGGAGGATATTGAGCGAGACCTTACGACTTCCAATCCAGGTGTGGGTTCGACTTCCAGTTTTCCTGTTACGCTTGGTTTAGGCCGAGGACAGCCTCAACCTGGTCCTTTCACAAATCAGGTGAGAAGACATGATTAAGATTTAAAAATTTTAAGTTATCTTGGCTCAGTAACCACAGGTTTAGCACCACCACCACATGTCAGAGCTCAAGCAGTTAAGCTGGTCTGGTCTGGTCTCATTTGATGTGTGCCCATCCTTGATACTTTGACCTCATACCAGAGATTCTGACATATTTTTGAAAGCTTTTCATAAACTATTGTGAACATTATTTGTGTTTGCAGGATGTTGTGGTGATGCGCAACACTCAGAACAGTGTGCCAGTTGGTCCAGTAGGGCATGGTAGTGGCATCACACATTTCCCCTCCCATCTTACAGGCCCATTACCACAACCAGTGTTGAGCTTGGGTCGAGGTGCAGCCGGAAGTGCCACATTTGGGCAAGTTATGTTGCCTTCAAGGTTACTGGGTCCTCATCCAGCTGCCCTAGGAGTCCCTGACCTTCGTCAGCTACAGCAACAGAATCACGGACTAATGGGTACATGAGCTGGTATTGAATGCTTTGAGTGGTAATGTGGATGCAATATACAAGGGGGTGCTGATAGTCCTTAGCCCCACCAGGAAGGAAACAAGCTGCAGTGTCCAAACTCTGGATTTATTCAACGTACTCCCCACGAAGCTCAATACACTTCTTAGCCTGTTGCCGTAACTTTTGCAAGCCACTCAAAAAAAATTCGGAAGGATGTCCCTCCAACCAGGTCTCTGCGGCAGCAATGACCGCGTCGTACAAAAAATGGCCACCTTTCAATTGTTTTTCAGTCCAGAGAAAAGGTGGTAGTTCGACAGGGCCAGATCCAGAGAATAGGGTGGGTGATCAAGACATTGGAAGCCCAGGTAGGCCCCCCCTTTTTTTGGGGGGGGGGGGGGGGGTTGCAAGTGCCCAGTGAGCTGGGGCGTTGTCGTGCAAGAACAAGACCCCCTTGGTGACCTTCCCATGGCATTTTTCCTTCAAAATGTCCTTCACTTGCACTAGAAGAGATGAGTAATACTCGGTGTTGATAGTTTGGCCCTTTGGAAGATAATCAATGAGGAGGCTACCATCTTGATCCCAAAAAATCGAGGCGAGAGCTTTTCCAGCAGATTTTTGCACTTGGAATATTTTGGGGTGGGGTGAGTAGCTATGCCGCAACTCCATTGATTGATGCTTTGTCTCTGGGTCATAGTGATATTATCAGGTTTCGTCCATGGTCACCAATCATGAAATCATTTGGATTGCACCAAAAAAATTCCAAAAGTTGCTCAGAGAAGTGGCACTGTTGATGTTTTTGATCCTCGTTCAGGCATTTTGGGTCCCAATTAGAGAGTTTCCACATGTCCAAATCTTCATGAACAATGGACCCAACCCTCTCACGTGGGATGCCCAGTTGCTCACCTATTGATTTAGCCGAAATCCATTGGTCTTCCAAGATTAGCTCCTGAATTTAATCAATAATATCCAGGGTGGTCCCTGTTTTGCGTCATCCAGGACGAGGCGCATCACAGGTGGAAAAAACACCGCGTTTAAACGGGGCCACCCTGTTTTTGACAGTGGCATATGATGATGCATGTTCCCCTAATGTTTCTATCAGAATGGCATGAATTTCCTTCGGCACCTTGCCTTACAGGAAAAAAAACTTGATGACAGCTCACGTCTCCATGTTGAAACGCGCGTCACCTGACGTGCCTCCTTTCGGCCTCTGTAACAAGAAAAGACTTGCAATTTGGCACATGAACAGACCCCTCTTTCCAATTACACTATAGCTTCTGCCCTACGACATCAGGAAGTATGTCGGGCTAAGGACAAATCAGCACCCCCTCATATGAACATAATGGATAAAAGTTATTTTTTTTTGGTGGGTTTTGTTTTGTTTATAGGGTCGGCCCCAAACTTATTACGCTTCATACCCCAGCATCTGATAATGCAGTCACAGCCAGCTCTCAGGCACAGTGCAAAGTCACTGGGCCACCATAACTTTGCTACAGAAAACGGTATTTTGCAGTCTATTCACCCACATTGCAACAACATGAACTATAGGACTGGATTTCAGGTGAGTGCAAATGAGTGCCAGAATTACTGGTGCAGCCATTTTAATGCAAGGTGTTCTCCTTCCTCTATGTTAAGGTTTTTGATATTAGTGGGGTATCTTAGATTGAGTATGGTAAGTATGGGTGTTGTGGACATGTTGTTTGGAGTAAGGTGCTGTCTTTGTACATGGGTTTAAGCCTGGGTCAGGTATCAGCTATGCTTAGATATTGCATGGTTTTGCTACTGTTTGAGACATACTGTAATAAAAAATGGCCATTTCTGTTGCAGCTTTCCTCCATTCCACTTGACCATGCCTAATTCTCTCTTCTCATTTACTGCACATGTCTCAAATTAGGTACATGTGCCTCAGATTTCCTGTGTTCCACTTGGCTATGCTAATAATTCTTCCTTCATCTCATACACTGCAAATCCCAGGATTTACCACTGTCTATAAACACAATGTGTAGTGTGTTGCAGCTTGCCATCATTGAGACTTCAACTTCAGCTGCCAAATAGGTCTGCTGTCCAAGCTGTGCATTTTAAATACTGTATTTGCCTGAATATAAGATGAGAATTTTCCATTATCTGAATAACTTGGGATAGTTGCACACAAAAATAAACATGTTCTATGTATGCATGTTCCTGGAAATTGAAAGTTGTGAAGAATACCTATTTGTGTAGTTTTATTTTATTTTTTTTTTTTGGGGGGGGGGGGGGGGGGGGGGCGGGGGGGGGGGGGGGGGTGGGGGGGAAAGTGTGACAAAA
>Ga0123352_10017222_pt1 | contig 11524 bp, 13 predicted proteins | sample TergutLab28metaG_FD_89700 | JGI IMG/M metagenome (GOLD analysis project Ga0123352, IMG submission 89700) | Labiotermes labralis P1 segment gut microbial communities from Petit-Saut dam, French Guiana - Lab288 P1 | ecosystem: Host-associated > Arthropoda: Insects > Digestive system > Gut ...
CCATTTAGTTTCAAGCCATCCTGGTTTACCTGAACCCTCCTAATGGCGTACTCTAAAGCAAAGTTGAAAAGCAGTGGTGATAGAGCGTCTCCTTGTCTCAGACCGTTGCTAATAGGGAACCTGACAGACACATTCTTGCCTACCCGGACTCTGCTATATGTTTCAGTCAGATTCATCTTTATTCACCTTACAAGTTTCTTGGGGATACCAAACTCAATGAGAATATTTCGAAACTTCCCAGGTATTTCTGCATCTCCTTTCCGAAGTGTCCACATTCAGCACCACACAAAGCTGTACGCCAAACGTAGCACAATATTAGTTTCTTCGTTCAACTTCAGTTCAACTTGATGGTGAAAGGGGTCTTACTTCTTGCTGAAACTTGCTTTTGCCTCAGCAATCTCAGATTTATCTTCCTGTGTCCATCTTGCGACATCCGTTACGGTATCATATAAAGCAACTTCTGTATTTAGTACGGTTATGAATAAATACTTTAGTTGCCGGACTGGTGGCTAGAAGCCAGTATCCGGAAGGTCCTGCGACCGGCCATCTCGACACAGGTTTTACTTGGTTTCCCTGTGTCTATAAGCGAATGCTGAGATGGTTCCCAGAAGTCCAAGTTGCTACTGCATGCTTCTCATGTAGCTCTACCGACTTAAATTTCTTAGATCCTTATTTCATATTTATGTACGTGCATAATAACCACTGTCGACGGACGACAGCCCATTTGCAGTTAAATATACTATTATTATTATTATTATTATTATTATTGTTGTTGTTGTTATAAAATACTGTATTCCTGATGTACACCCCAAATTACGTATTATTCTTCTCCTGTAGGCGCAACGACCTACCAGCTCTGAGTACTTGCATTACGTGTCTTGACCGACTGAATCGTCGGCACAACGCCCTTTAAAAGGGGGACACCGATCGTTCGGGTCCGGTATTGTGAGAGGTAACAAGGCGCTACGAGCCAGCAGCGCTGAACTGGCTAAGCTGCCTGCACCGACACATGCAGGCACTCAAATGAACAGTACGATCTGACAACCGCGTCCAAACTTCCCCTTCGCGAATGAAATACGTATGTCGGTACGACTGCACTTACCTGCTCGAGACGGCCAAGGAATCTGGAATCGATTCCTAGCACGGGACGTTTTCTCCTCTCCAAAGCGTCCGGCAAGGCTCTGGGGTCCTTCTAGCCACCTACACAGTGGGTACCGTTGGATCATTCCCCGGGGATTTAAATGGCATGTGAGCGGAACTCACCACCTATCCGCAACTCGTGACGGGGCTAACACAACGTGGATCTGTAACCTCCACCTCCCCATACACCCTTACAGCGTTAAGTGTAATTAAGCGAAGATAAATTTGAAACGTATTTATCTGGCAGTCAGCCAGTTAGTTAAATGGTCAGCTGTTGCCATTACCACCAATTCTCGTCCCTGGAATAGCAATGTCTGTCACATCAGTACTTCCTTATCTGCACTTTACATGCGTCGAAGGACTACGTTAGTCTAAAGTTCTTGATTAAACATCCCGCCATAAAGGCATTGGGGAACATGAGGCACAGATCCACATATTCTGAATCTCGACATTAGAGAGAGGCCAGCTTGACGACCCGACAGCTTCCCAATCGTGGAAAAAAGCCCCTGGTACACCACAGATACGAGGCCGAGTGGCACCAGGCTCTGGAATCCTTTGAAAAGATATAAATCCCTTGAAGTTACTTGGTTCTGTCTGACCAACGTACCCATACAGCGTTCTGTTCTCATGCTTGAAGGACATACAAGCAAAATGAAGAATTCCTCACTGGACATTTTGACACGTGAAGAAAGGTGATCTCAAATGCACTTCCGCGAAAGCCTAACAACACAAAATCTCTTTCCCCATCGAGGAATCGAGCCAAACGTCTTCGGTCGCACCGCATCGTAAGCTAGTCACCGTATCAAATGAGCCAGACACTACGCCATGGCACCTCAATTCCATCACAGGAAGCTGAACTTAACATTACAGTCATTAGCATCGCGGCGAAAATTAGAGCAAATAACGCATAATCACGCACGTCTTATTAACGGGGGGACAAGTGTAATTATGTCCAGTAAGGAAATACATAGATCTCGCCGTGCAGATAATTACTGCTCGGTCCGTCTCGTCCTATCATCTAGGAAGCAGGGGCGTCCAGGATACTCCACACTTTTATTCTTGCTAGGCAGCAGGGTGACTAAGTTACTCTGTCAAAGCTACGGGACAACCGACCAAAGAACAGAAGGTTCGAATCAGGCAGAAGGGAGAATTTGTCCCCCCCCCCCTTCAACCCTTCAAAGCCACCACAACGGTTACGGGGCCCGCCCAGCTGCAGTCCAATGGGTACCGGGTTAACTTCCAACGATACTAAAACAGCCATAGCGTGAAGCTAAGCACTCCATCCCAGAATGGTGAAAGGCAGGCAACAATGGGGACAGCCTATAGTTGCACTCCCCGAACCGACGTCACGGTGTTTTGCTTCACTGATTATGGTCAGGAACAACTTAAATTTACTTGTAACATTTTAATCCCAGCCCCGCGACACTACCGACAGCAGCGGTCCCCATGCAGCGGCAGTGGAATGCACATCATCCCTAATCACCACCCACACCACCCTGTCCAGACATGCTCCAAACCAACGTTAAATTCAACGAGTACCGGTGGCTACGGTGGCCAGGCACCTCGTTCCCGTCTCCGAATCAGGAATACAAGAAGTTATACATTCTTCAACAACAGCAACGCCACCTTCAGGCGTGGTGCTTAATTAAATACAGAGAAGCCATGGGAAAATTCACTGTGTTATACGATATGCACAACATCAATCCACCAATCAATCAATTTACCAATCTATCAACCAACCAATCAAATCAACCAATCAATCAATCTATACCTACCTACTTGCCTAACTATCTATCGATCTACCCACCACCCACCCACCCACCTACCCACCCACCTACCTACCTACCTACCTACCTACCTACCAACCCGTAGCGACCTACCTATATCCATGGAGCACAATCCTTGATAAACTAGTAATAACTCAGCCGGACAAGAAATTCCCTATATTTTACACACCCCGAAGATTCATCATCATGTCCACAACACCCCGACGCCAATCCATAGCCTAAGCCAGGTTAATCCACTCCACACTACCTAATTTATTTAAAACCCATTTAGATTTCATCCTCCCATCTATTCTTCCTTCACGGTTTCCTGACCAAAACTGTGTTAGTATCCATTTATCTTATCCAACCACATAAGCTACATGTCCCCCCCCCCCCCTCAAATCCGCCTTGATTTAACCACCAGGAGTACAGATAATGGTCCTCAGAAATATCTTTGTAGCGATCTTTACAACATTATGATTCTTTCTATAAAAAACACACATCAAATCGAAAATAACTACGAACCGGTAACCTCTTTTTCGATTGTGTGACCCTAATTATGAATACGATATTTCGAAACGTCGGTAATTAACAGTCTGTAACAGTCGACACACTGAGACTGTTATCGTCCAACAACATGAAAATGTAACTGTAGTGGCAACTGTTAAGTCCTGGGCGTTTACTGCCGACTGCAGGAAACCGTATGCCCGACAGTAACACCAATTACCGTTAAGTCTTTAACTGTTACCAACAAAAACAAAAATAGAAAGGAACATTAGTTGGGTTATAATGCGATTAGTGTTGAAGGAAAGTGCAAGGGGCCAGAGAATGTGTAACAGGGTTCACTGAGTAGCAAGGGGCCGCAGACAGACGCGTTCACGAAGCAGTAAGGCGTTCAGTGAACAGAACCGTGTTCCGTACGCGTATGTGACAATCCACAGCCGACGGCCCGGTGGCTAATGAACAGAAACATGATGCCAACCCCCAAACTGGCTTCACCGCTGTTGAATGTGGAAGTATCCAGAAACAGCAGCAAGGAGTTGGGTATGTTAACACTTATAGTCCAACACAACTATATATGTTTTTTTTTAATATACAGGAGTTTACGACATGTTTCGGCCCTATATGTGGGCCATCATCAAGTTGTGGTTAGACTTACAGCTTAGGCTATAGTAGCATGCGTGTAGTGGTCTTGGGGCGTAATGGGGCGGGTTCGAGATATCATTATATTACAGGGTACCATGGTCCCGGGTGTATCTGGTTGGATATCGTTTTTCTTTATTCCCCATAGGGACTATTTCTTATGCTAGGGGTATAATATAATGTAATACATAATATATATGTATAATTACTCAAGCTAGGACAGGAATAGATACAATCAGTGAGAATAATATAGGTTACGTCTTGTGCTGAGGCGCTAAGTAGCTGAGATAGTGGTCCAGCAGTGTCCTTGTTATTGTTCTTTATCACTTTCTAACGTGTTTAATTATGTGTTGGGTTGAGGCTGGTCATTTTTCTGACTATAGCTTTGCCCGTGTGGTGGGGGATTTTAGGTGGAGTATGCCAGTCCCGTTGGTGAATCGTGAACCGCTGTTTCTTATCCGCTACCTATGGTTTGTGGTGCACACCCGAACGCAGAATATACGTAGGAAGAATGTGACCGAGCGAGACGAATGTGACCGAGCGAGACTCGGCCTGGCGGCCCAAATGAAAACACAGTAATTCCATCAAATCGTCCTCTGAACATGACAGGTTAACGTCGAGACATAAATCAACGCAACTACATCCTGGAACCGCGACGAGGCCATGCGATCGTCATCAATGCGGTATCTGACGTTCCAAGAAGACGTCTTCTTCGTCTCCTTCTTCTTGGACTGCTCCATCCTTCAAGATTGGACCAGTACGTTGTGCCGAAACGACGGTAACTATTAATCTACGCTGCGTAACAACCCAGAACAGTGAAGATCTCAACACTGGAACACCTTTCCTTGAAAGTCAACGCAGTACACTTCGAAACGTCGGTAACTATTAATCTACGCTGCGTAACAACCCAGAACAGTGAAGATCTCAACACTGGAACACCTTTCCTTAAAAGTCAACGCACTACACTTCGAAACGTCGGTAACTATTAATCTAAGCTACGTAACAACCCAGAACAGTGAAGATCTCAACACTGGAACACCTTTCCTTGAAAGTCAACGCACTACACTTCGAAACGTCGGTAACTACTTAGCAGTAAACACGGCATAACATTCCATCACGTATTTCCAAGAACTGATGTCTGTTTCGCGTCCGACGCTTTTCCTAGGTTATCCCAGTAAAACGCTGTACGTGCCTTCCCCGTGCATGCTACACTATCAACATTTCACCACTCTGTCATACATGTGGCGGAACTACTTACAGCACATAGGCCGCCATCCCGTAGTTTCAAAATTTACAGACGTACCCTACCACACACCGCAAAATTATGCACCAGCCAATTTCTCTGGTAGCTCCTTACTGCATATACATTTACGCAAGCCATGCTCAACTGTGCACAGATTTTATCCAGAGAGTTGGTTGCAAAAAAAATGCCTTTATTCATCTCGTGCCCGGTTCGAATCTCGTCAAGCACATCGAACATTCTGGCCGAATATTTTCGCAATTTTTCTCAGTCCTTTCAACGAACCGCCGCCAAACTACATTCGAGTTTACGATGTCAACATCCTGTGTAACTCACAGCAGCGTAAAATAAACCACAGATGTATACAGTCATCCGTTCTTCCTTGTTGTGACAGAATTATGCCGCCTCGTGACCAGCGTCTCAAAAGAAGATTCCTGGACACACAACTATACAGAGATGTAGTAAAGGTAGTTCACGATAAATGGCAGGAGACACAACAGGAGGCTTCCTAGCAACATGCCTACAAAAGCCATAACATTCGACACTGACTATGAAAGCTCTACCCTCTAACGAAACAACTGTATCTACCGACAAGACCTCACGATGACACAGCCAGAAGACCACTATGCCTCAAACACAACACACATACTAATTTCGCGACCCGGAACGAACCAAGCCGCGAGCAATCAGCTGACAGAACTGCTCTGACGTAACTCGAGACACTCCTTCATGACACAAAGTGAAGTCCCTTACTCAAGAGAACACAGCTGACCTGCAAAGAGCAGGTACAGTGGCTTATCAATCGCGATGGCGATCCAGAGCAAAATTTTATTTATATATATATATATATATATCCCATCCAAAACATGAGCCTCTGTCACTGCATGGCGTTGCTTTCCTTTTCGTTCATAACATGCCTTAAAAGCAATTTATGTACAACTCTAAACACACAGAACACTACAGAAAATAATCGTATCATAACACAACACAGAACACGAGAGCACTTCGGACCAATTAATTTTTATATCGAATATGTGGGTTACTGGTCACAAAAAGGGACGGTCGCCTTTGCCCATTGTAAGCCACCGCCAAGGCCAACTGAAAACTCCAGAGTCAGCATCTGTAGTTTAAACAAATCGTGCACCAGTGGTGGCGCCCCTGGATATAGACAAGGAGATCTGTAGGTTCTGTTTAAATACTCTGTTTTAAATTCGGGATCATTTAACAATTGTGTCAATGCACCGTGAGAATAAGTACGGCATGTTTTAATGTTTCGCTGACCGTGCATCGCAGTATATTTATCTCAGCAATTAACCAAATTGATGAACAAAATTTTGTTTTTACAATAAGTTTTATTTCATGCCTCTACAAGTTTCGAGCACATGTGCTCATCATCAGGAGGTCAAAATTGTATTATGCAGCCTGTAGATCATGTAGAGGCATGAAATAAACTTATTGTAAAACAAAATTCTGTGCACCAAGTTGGTTAATTACTGAGATAAAAAAAAAGTACGGCATGGTTGGCCTATGTCCGGGCAGCAACAAATTACGTACACGGCAATACAGCGTTGTAGGAAACTGAACCACGCATGTTACAGGAAATATCTTATAAGCAATGGAAATGTCGAGGCAGGACACACAAGCGTCAGACCGTTTAGTATGTAAACCCCGCAGCATGCACCTCAATAGATGTAAGACGCAGCGCCCTCCATCATTATACAATACGTACAGGCCAGTTGAAATGGGATGGCACACGCGCAAAAACCAGATTTCGTCTTTCGGCGAAACGGACGAGTCCATTTAAATCGGCGCGGGCGTCAGTTCAGTCGACTACTGGCAGCCGAGTTGTGCGCATCAGCGGTAGTAATGCTGGATACACCATGTTCCGAGGTAGTGTGAAGGGTACTGGCTACCCACTCCATTCGCCAGTTTTCACTTCCCCTCCCGTGCGTCGACGTGTGGAATGGCATTTCAACTGGAGTCTACCTTTAAGCTACACGGCGTAACATGCCAGAAGACTGCCTTCTACCAAGTGACATTATTTTCCTCTCTAGTCTAACGGTAGGTAATTTTAGCCACGTCACCTCACCCTTTAACTTCCATAAGTGAAATCTGGAGATGGGGTATAAGGCGTCGGAGCAAGCCGACTAGACAGACACCCCGCCAGACATTCAATTCACCGACAGCTGAAACAAACGCGAGCAGAAGTACGCAGACCTTAGTCAACGAAATTACACCTCTCTTTCGTCTACGTTCTTTTCCAGTCGACATACCTCAAGTTCGCTGGCAATCACTAGTTGCAATCGACTGTTATAAAGATAAAAGAAAAATTTGAAAAAACTAACTTCACTCAAACCACACAGTTTCCTCTCTTTCTCTATATACTCTCAAAGCCCAAAAATTTTAAACCCATTTACACTGCAGTCAAATTGCCTATGCAGCACTGCCGTCATGCCCACGTGTGTGCCAGTAAAGGGGCCCAATCGGACTTCCAAAATGGCGCGTGCGACTCTTCCGCCAGAGTCGTGCTTGCAAAATATCAACCAGCAAAATATGTCGGTCTCAGCGCGGGCTACAATTTCAGCCTGGTACCCGCACGTACACATATGCGCCATGCCGTATATTCTCACGTAACATCCGCCAGTGTTTACACAACCTCAATGGACCGTTACCATCGAAGAAGGGGGACCGGGGTTCAACCTCAGGTCAATTACTGAGACTTTGTCGTCCTTCCAAGTGAACAGTCCCTCGCACTACACCTGCCACCCCCTACAGCAACGCTCACAGCAACCGCCCGCAAATAATTTCTCGGGCGCATCTGCATCCTTTGCCAATATAATCCAGCTTCGTTTTATCGCGGGCTGTGACCGGAAGCGTGACAACGATCACCATTCCACCCAATGCGAAACCAAAACTGTAATCCTCAACACAGAGGATATTCCTCGGGTGATCAAATAAGAATAAGGTAGATGGGGTGGGGCATGTGGCATGTATGGGGAGAAAAAGGTACATACAGATTTTAGTGGGGAAACGTTACGGGAAGAGACAACTTGGATGACGTAGGTATAAATGATATTTACTCCATGGAGCAGAGTCCTTCTTGAGAAGCTAACCGGTTGTCAGCCTAGTCAAGAAATTCTCCGCATTTTATGGAACCCGAAGGTTCATTACCGCATTCACAAGTGCCCACCAGTCCATACCACCACATCCCACTTCCTTAAGATCCATCTTAATATTATCCTCCCATCTACGTCTGGGTCTCCTGAGTTGTCTCTTTCCCTCCGGTTTCACCACCAAAACCCTGTACAGGTGTAAATGATGTAATATTAAAATGGATCTTGAAGAAATAGGATATGGGGCGTGGTCTGGATTGACCTGGCTCAGGACAAGGACAGGTGGTGGGCTCCTGTGTACGCGGTAATGAACCTTCGGGTTCCGTAAAATGCGGGGAACTTCCCGACTAGCCGAGGAAATGTTGGCATCCGAATGAGGACTCTATGGCGAAATCAGCGCTGTTCTCATCTACTTCGCGGCGGAAGCCTTAAGTCAACTCTCCGCAGTTAGCTAGTTAGTTAGTTAGTTGGTTGGTTGCTTAGTTAGTTAGTCAGTCAGTTTGTTAGTAAGTATCAATACCGCTCTGCGCTCCTTCGCCCTTCCAACACACCACGGTACAGCACAACAACCCACCCCGCCTGTGTCAGTATTGCAATCAAACTCAGTGTAGCCGAGATCTTCCTGAAGAACTAAGTGTCGTTCGCCTAATCAAGAAATGACGTATGTCCTTCACAGAACCATGGGGTTCATCTGGCTGCAAACCCACGCCAACTGAGTCCCAGCCACGCCCACGTTTTCAGATCCACTTTAAAAGTACGTTACGCCCCTGTATCCGAACTAACACCTTTCCTCCACTATGTCAAACATACAAAGCACTTACCAAACGGCCCATAATGAACAACGGCCGGTTATTACCCACTATCGTAACAGCTCCACGGATATTACTACGACACTCCATTTCCAGTTCCAGTAGCTTCCATAGCTTCCATAGCTTCCACTCCTCCCATACTTGCCGCATTCCGTCTGGCTCCAGCACAACACAGTCAACACAAATATGCACTCATAAACTTTAGCCATTATTACATGTAGGCCCATTACATGACAATGGCTAGACTACACCGTCCTTGGCGTCGTAACAGCGTTATAAAGGGAAAGACGCTAATATTCATGCATACGATATAACAATATAAATCAAAATGACGCATTTCACCGTTTAATTCATACCCCACCTCATCAAAAAATGTGAATTACAAATCTTATGTTTATTGGACCGTGCATCATCTTGATAGTTGAATAAAAAGAGACCAACTTGATGTCACTTGCTTTATTATTTCATTATCTAATGCTCAACATGTTTCGGATGTTAATACATCCATCCTCAGAAGCTTGCGACTTATTTGATGAGTTATTTCATGGGTTGTATTGCTCTGGTTCGATGTGTGTTGGTGTTACGTTGTGGTTTGGTTGGGGTGGTGTGGTATCCGTATGCAGGCTTCAGCAGGACAATATATGAGCGAAACAGGAAAAAGCAGTAAAGGGTTGAAAAACACTGCACAGAGAACACGGGAGTGAAGAACACTGCACAAAGAATAAGGGGTAAAGAACACCGCACAAAGAATATGAGGGGGAAAAACAATGCACAACGAATAAAGGGTGAACACTGCACAAAGAATGAGGGTGAAGAACACTGCACAAAAAATAAGGGGTGAAGAACACTGCACAAAGAATAAGGGAGGAAGAACAATGCACAGAGAATAAGGGGTGAAGAACACTGCACAAAGAATAAGGGGTGAAGAACACTGCACAAAGAAAAAGGGAGGAAGAACACTGCACAGAGAATAAAGGGTGAAGAACACTGCACAAAGAATATGTGGGGGGAAAACAATATACAACGAATAATGGGTGAGCACTACACAAAGCAGGGGTGAAGAACACTGCACAATGAATAAGGGGTGAAGAAAACTACACAAAGAATACGAGGGAGAAGAAAACTGTACCAAAAAAAAAGAGGGTGAAAAACACTGCACGAAGAGGAGTTCCATCATTTGCACTCTTCGCAAAACATTACTGGACCGATCAATGTAAGAAACTCTTATGGACAGAGACCACTCAGACCTCGATGCAGAAGGATAATATTAAAACGGATCTTTAAAGAACAAGATATGGCGATGTGGACTTGATTTATCTGGCTTAGGAATGACACCAGTGTCGGAATCAGGCGGAGAGAGCTCCAAACCAACGGCACCACATGACACAGGGAACTACCTTACTAGCTGGGCATCTATCAGCTTCTTTAAACGTAACTCGGATCACGCAGTTCGGCAGTTTCGCCACCGTCTAAGAAGAATACTTCCCCCGTGCGTCTCGTGATGAAATGGGAAGATGAAACGTGCCTTCTTTTCCAGGAAGGACAGCAGCTCTATTGTATTCGCCGAGCACCACACCGTCTGAACAGTGACAGAATATGGTCTCCGAGCCCACGGGGAGCAGCACTGGAGACACTGCCAGGAACCAAATTAGAGACAGGAAACGAGACAAACACGAGGTGTTCCGACACCATGGTCATTAACAGCCCCACAAAACACAACGGCAACCTCGGACGGCAGCACTTCCCTATTTGGAAACACATGACACCCCTTCACACAACCTGCACCCTTGTTCATACGCTCAAAAAGCGTTCTCAACTATACCGTCTGTACTGATTGTGAGGTCTACAGAAAGGCTAAGCACGTCATTATCAGGAACACCATGCAGGCGCAACTTTCGTTTCATTTCACTGAAAAAACTGTACATATCGGACAGAGAGCTTGGTAGGAATTCCCCGACCTTTTAGAAGCACCCGCTGTCTCCATCTTGAACAGTAAAAACCTGACAATGAGTCACATACCAGAGAAGAGTTTTTTTTTGAGTCACTGCCCACAAACCTAATATCTATAAAAGTACAATCATTTAAAAAACAAGTATCAACACTATAAAACATGACGTTACCATACACAAAATATATGAAGTTCTATATCTTTACTTACATGACTCTACATTTTAAAAGTAAGCTGAAGTAAATTCAGTGGTTTCAGACCTTATAAAACTGTGCCCCTTCAGCTTAGCTAAGAACCCCCACCCCCCCCCCCCCCCCCCCCCCCCACCCCCCCACCCCCCCCCACAAACAAACCCAAACACACAA
>Ga0123352_10017227_pt1 | contig 11520 bp, 8 predicted proteins | sample TergutLab28metaG_FD_89700 | JGI IMG/M metagenome (GOLD analysis project Ga0123352, IMG submission 89700) | Labiotermes labralis P1 segment gut microbial communities from Petit-Saut dam, French Guiana - Lab288 P1 | ecosystem: Host-associated > Arthropoda: Insects > Digestive system > Gut ...
AACCCATCACAAACAAGGAACGACATGCTACCACAATGCCATCATAGCAACAAGTGATATAAGTAACTTTAGCATAAACTAATAGCTCCCTGAAGATGGTTTAAATATAAACCTAAACATGTCCGAGATTTTAACTATTTTAACAAATTAAAGTTTTATAGTGTCATTAAAAAGTGTGCATGTTTTGGTGAATATATGTGAAATGTATACCATTTTTGAGGTAAACGAATTCTGGAAATTAATAAGTAATGGTGTGTAGCAACATCACATCCCCTAAAAACCTTGGTGTCATTTACTAAAGGTGATAATTTCTTGTTTGTTAGAATGTAATCTGGTTTATCCATCCTGAGGACACACTACCCAACTCAGAATCTGCAGAGGAAGCACAGGACTGATTCACGAATGACAACTAAGGCAAGCAAGAGGACAATGAATCCAGGTTTAATAAGAATAGGCATTTGGAATGTCAGAGGTTTATATGGCAAAAAGAAAGTGCTGCAGAAAGAATTAAAAAAAGCAAATGTAGATATAGCAATGATACCAGAAACAAAAAAGAAATTAAAGGGTTTGCAAGAGTTTGACGACTATATTTTATTGTACGAACGAAAGAGCAGTTGCAGGTATAGCAATAATGATTAAAGCCCAATTTAAAAAGAGAACACATAGTTACATGTTTGTAAATGAAAGAATTCTTCAATTGAGGTACTGTAATATTATACATTATTATATTATATTATGTACAGGTATTATATTACACATAAATACTTTTACTCCATGGTTCAGAGTTCTTCTTGAGAAGCTAACTGGTTTGCAGCTAGTCAAGAAATTCTCTGCATTTTATGGAACCCGAATGTTCATTACTGCACTCACAAGCCTCCGCCACCTGTCCCTATCCTGGGCTAGCCCAATCCAGTCCATATACCCACATCCCACCTCCTGGAGATCCATCCTAATATTATCCACCCATCTATGCCTAGGTATCCCCAATGGTCTCTTTCCCTCTGGTTTCCCCACCAAGACCCTATACGCCCCTCTCTCCTCACCCATACGCGGCACATGCCCAGCCCATCTCATTCTTCTAGATTTTATCACCCGCACAATATTGGGTGAGGAGTACAAATCACTTAGCTCCTCGTAATGCAGTCTCCTCCATTCCCCCGTTACCTCGTCCCTCCTAGTTACAAATATTCTCCTCAACACCATATTCTCAAACACCCCCAGCTTCCTTTCCTCCCTCAGTGTCTGCGACCAAGTTTCACACCCATACAAAACAACCGGCAAAATTATAGCTCTATTTATATCTTAATCTTTAAATTTTTGGATAGCAACCTAGAAGACAAAAGATTCTACACCGAATGATAGCAAGCATTTCTTAACCTCAATCTGCTCTTAATTTCTTCCAGAATAGAATTTTGATTTGTTAAAGTTTTTCCCAAATATTTAAACTCTTCCAACTTCTCTAAGGTACTATTATTAATCCTCACACTGTGATTTCATCCGGCATTCTGATCTCCAGACATAACCATGTATTTAGTTTTATCCGCACTTATTTCCAGTCCAATCTCCCTAGTAGCAGCTACTAAAGATTCTGCGTTTTCCTTTAGCGTATGTACACTTCCTCCCAGTATATTAACATCATCGGCATAAGCCAGAAGCTGATGTGTACCATTTAGTTTCAAGCCACACTGGTTTCCCTGAACCCTCCTAATGGCGTACTCTAAAGCAAAGTTGAAAAGCACTGGTGATAGAGCGTCTCCTTGTTTCAAACAATTCATAATAGGAAACCTGTCAGACACATTCTTGCCTACCCAGACTCTGCTATATGTTTCAGTCAGACTCATCTTTATTAACCTTACAAGTTTCCTAGGGATACCAAACTCAAGGAGAAACTTATATAAGACCTCTCTCCTAACTGAATCATAAGCTTTCTTGAAGTCTATAAAGAGCTGATGAACTTCTTCATTGTATTTCCCATTTTTTCTTAAGCATTTGGCGAATGCAGAATATATGATCAATAGTCGACCTGTTGCGTCGAAAGCCACATTGATGATACCCGATAATTTCCTTCGCATATGGAATTCACGTATATAGGGTGTATATATGACATTCATTCTGTACTAAAAATAGCATTGCTATAGATATAAAAATGTAGTATAATATGATATAATATTATATTGTACTTTAATCGTTGCTTTTCTGAATACATCATCCAGTCATTTGAAAGTAATTACCACTCATCACATCACATGCTGCGGATATAAATACTGTAATCCTTATGGCTGAAATGAACATCTCCCTCTCCCCATACAGAACGTTTTGAATACACTGTTGAAATTAACCCCTTGTTACTAGCTTTCGTCATTCCCGCCATACTTGATGTGACTGCATTTATCCTTGGCAACTAACCGCCACGGATCCCTTCAATTCGAGCGATGTCGCTCAGAAAACTACACAGCTATGTCGCTCGCGCCGTGAGCAATGCGACTTACGGGCACGCGTCTTTATTGCCACTCCATTTGAAAACAAGTACTTTGTTTCTATCGTTGCTCGCTTGCTGGTTAGTCTGTCTCGCCGTTCGCCCTAGCGTTCTGTGTATCCTTTACTTAGATTTTCTGTGGTCCTACAATTTATTACGTTACATTCAGTTATCTGTGGGTACTAGTGCCAACAAGATTTGGTCGATTTTCGAAACGAAAGGGTTGCATAATATCTCTAGTTCGTGTTGGCAAATTCTTTGTTATGCGTGCGAACTTTGTTGCGTTCATGTTTGTAAGTTGATTTGTTTACCAAGCCGCTTCTGTAACGATACGTTAGGTGCACACATGGATGTGAGTACTGTCACGGTACGTTAGGTACAGTAATGGATCAGAATACGGTACAGTACAGTACAGTATTATTGAGTATTAGTCTGTGTTCTCCAGTAGCAACTTGACGCTGAAACGCTTTTAAGTAGTATTCCTAAGGTTCGAGATGCTACAGGCGATTATTGTCATTCCTGTGAAGGTTATAGGTTATGTGTTCCGGTCTTTGATGTGTGGAAACCCCTAAGCCATACACTGAGCAATTATTTGTTCGTCATTAGACACATCTTTTGAATCCTATGTGTTACGTCAATCCTAAAAGAATAAAAAACCTTATCGTGTATGAATTTTGTTGTAATGTTTCCAGGGTCGTTGTCTCTGAGCGGAAAATAGTCACTATGGCACTTTTATCTTTTTACAATGAAACCTGTAGACTGTGTTGCATGTGGAACAACGGGGGTTGTAATATGATTTCCCTCTTTGAAGGGAACGATGGGAGAACTCTGGCAGCCAGGATTACAAGACTCACTGGAATCAAGGTAATGGAGTTTATCTGCACTTGCCTGTTACTGTTCCCTGTTATAAGCTGTTGGGTTAAAGTTAAATCTGTGCTTCTGCATCATATGATCAAAGAAGACAACATTCAGGTCAGTAAATGCCCACATATTTTGTGGTCTTCATTGTCAGCCCCATGAAACCATAATCTTACTGTGTGGATTATAATCTGTTTTTGCTGACCCTAAGTGACACACTGTAAGCCTGCTTCCTTTTCCAGTGGAACTTTCATGTCATTTTTACTTGTTGGCACAGATTGAACCTCAAGATGGACTTCCTCAGGTGGCATGCACGAAATGCAATGAACAGGTCCACAAAATGGTTCATTTTATAGAAATCTGCCAGGTTTCAAATAAAATTCTTACACATCTGATCCAGAAACATCATGTAAGTTTTGACAATGTTTTTAAATCCCTGTTTAGAGTTGCAAGTGTGTTCCAGTTAATCGTGAAGATGGCAGTATATCACACTTGGCATTAGTGGGTATCTGGGTTTCATCAATTCTCCAGTATTCCACAAGAACATAATAGTTGAGAAAGTGGATATGATTTCATTATCAGACAGAAATATGATGAAGCATCATCTATTAACTCTATCCGTCAGAAAGTGTCAAGTCACAACAACTATGTTGCCAAATGTAGGAGGTGTATAACCATGCTAGGATTCTTTCATCCACGCCAACTGGCCTCATAGTTTCCTTTCCTCTGGGACACAATAGAGGTACAGGTGATGAAAATTTTAATATGTGGTCTGATTTGTTAGAGATGCTGAAAATGTTCCTTCCTGTTTACATCTTTTACATGTAGACACTTATAAATATATACTTCTGGTTTATGGTAAATAATTTAAATTGTATGATGACTATTTTTATATAATTTGAGGTTTTGTAATACATATTGTAAAACTAGCACAGGGGCATGAAGATTACACAAGGATTATTTGTTATTCAGGCATCAAACACCTCTTGTGACAGTCAACTGTTTTTCATGAACTTAAAATTTTTCAGGGTAGGTAAAGATGATAAACTCATATTCGTAGTCTTATTATTAGAAGGAACTTGTTTTTTACTTAGATTGATTTTCAAACTCTTGTGCTGGTCACAGCTTTTAGTATAAGCCACACAGTTCGTCACTTATTATGAAAGTATGTGAAATGTTATGGTTGGTTGATCCTGCTATAAAGAAAATTGGAACAAGAAAAATACATTTATTATAAATATTTATTTCTGTCAGTCTCAGAATATAATGATGGGATGTTAATTAAGACAGTAAGCAATAGAGAGAAGCTAAATTTTCTGTTTCATGCTGTACCCAGGGTACCATGTTTGGAGGAAGTTCCTAGATGTAGCTGAATTTTATGAAGGTGGTAAAATATTACAATCTTCAATGAGCATATCAAAAACCTAGACTCTCCATTTTTGTGTTTCAGAACAAGCTAAGCAATCTATCTTCACGTAGTACAGACGAAGGATCTGTTTCACAGCAGTTGCCACATGGTTCTAATGTGAGTTCTGCATCAGACTTCAGTGACAGAACACAGTCTAGTGTGATTGTGCCAAGAACCCTTGTGAGTCAACACAATGACATTTCTCACATTTCAAAACCTGCCAGTGTTACAGCTGTAAATAGTTCACCAACTGTTTTAAAATCAGTAACATCTATTGTAAGTCTTAATGAAAGCAGTGTTTCTGCAGGTCAGTTGGCACAGATACATACACAAATAGAAGACAGAACCCATGAAAAGGATAGTCAAAATGATCAATGTAAAAGTTCAGACAACACTTCCGTTAATTTTCTGCCTAGTCTGTCCTCCACAATCAATCAGTCAGTACCCAGCAACAATAACAATCTTCACCACCATAAATTGGAAGACAGATTGTCATTCTCCTTCAGTATTCTTGGAGCAAAAGAGAATGCTCATTCCAGCACTATTGTACAGGAAAAATTGGAAACTAACACTTCAGGGAAGGTACAAGAAAAATGCCAGGCCATGTTAGCAAAAGAACCCCTGTGTGCTGCTGTAGTTGGGCAGGTGGTGAAGGTCATAAGCAAAATGAATCCTTCTGTTTGTCCACTTAACAGTAATTGTAAACATTCTGAAACAGGATCTGTTAACAAGTTAGACAGTACACTTTCCCGTGTAGTAGACGGAACACATGATTATGGAATAGAGCGTTATAACAAGGAAAATACAAGTCAGCAGCCACAACCTCATAACTTGACTCACGTGGGGAAGCCCCTTAGGAATACTGAAAATTATACACAAATCTGTAGTTCCGAGAATAAAGAACACAACTTAATACATGGTCAAGTTTCAGTACAAGATGCAGGGAGTAGGTCATTGTACAATTCTGAATATAATGTCATGCACACCAAAGGTATGTTGTCTTTACCAGCACAGAATGTTAAAAATACTGTTGCAGTAGCAACAATGAACATTGAAGATCAGATATGCCACAAAATAGCTGTGGAAAATCCAACATTGCCATCTACTAAAGTTGCCAATCCATGTGATATTACATCTTTGAATAACTTCCCACAACAGAAAATTGATGTACCTTGTACACATCCCTCATCACCATTGGTGCCAGTAACAGAATCATGGAAACTGTCACATGGTGTCCACAGTTATGTACCTAATTCTGCAAATGCAGTTGATAATGTTAACAGTAAGAATGCACTGCTAGTTTCAGGTTTGGTTCATTCATATAATAAAGAAGGTTATGCTACTGAGATGAGAGTAGCTATAGAACAGCATGTTTCCAGCACAATACCAGCAACATCAACATATACTACAGAGGAAAATCATTCACTAGCCAAACAATCGACACCTAATCTTCATAGCAATAGCATAACAACAAAGTCCATGTCACAAGGTAAACCATCTCCAACCATAGCAGACATTCCAGCCTCCACAAGCAAAGTTCTGCTGAATCCGTTGGAGGTCAGTGAGATAGTTCGAGCCATTGGTTCAGAACTTGGTGTATTCCTTGAAAATGATGATACTGTTGGAAACATTGCGCAAGCTCCTGAGTATTCAGCATCAGGAACTAGGGTAACAACTGAATACAGTAACCCCCAACTTAGAAGGAACGTCACAATTCCTGATCAAGCTTCAGGACCTGCAATGCTACAAGCTCAGAGGAATCTGACTTCCACTACAGGGCAGAGTATCCATATCCCTTTGTCATGCAGAGATATAAATAAACAACCACAGACTTCATTTATATTACCCCAGCAGCAGTTTCCACAGTTTATGACTTCAGCAAATTATATCTTTACAGCACCAAATTATGTGCCAGATGATTACCAGAGAATTATTTCAAGGCATGTTACTCCTGTTAATAAAAACACAAAACGTAGAAAGAGACTTCCAGAAGAGGAGTATTTAGCTAGCCCAAAACGAAGGAAATTTGGTCTACAAAGCAAATCTTGTGCATCCAGACAGAGGACAAAACGAACTAAATGTGAATACTTGTTGGAAGATAACTTAAGAAACCTCCCAACTTCAGTAAAAGCAGCATTTCCAGTTATGAAGATTTCAAACCCGGAAGAATTTCAGAGTACAGTTATTAATTCATATCAGGAAAATCAACTTGATTTGTCAGAAATACAAAGACTTACCATGCTTACAACAAGCAAGAGATCTGGAAAAGAAATGCAGAGTACTGAGGCATCTAGAGTTAGGAAGGAAGCAGAGCAACATGACACTTTGCCTGAAGTACTGGCTGCAGAAATCAATACTGAAAGCCTGAATATACTCCATAGTTTGAGGATCAAAATTACCAAGACCAATGGGAAATACAGAAGCTCTTCACCACAAAAATATTCCAAGTTTGTATGCCAAGATGCTCAAGACCTCTCAGCCCCAGAAAATAGACAGAAAGAAAATGCTGCACGTGACTACAGACCATATGTACGGATATCTCAACTCAAGCCTTATCAGCTTGCTCCATTTGTTGTTGTCAAGAGATTAAACAAATTGTTTGTGCCAAATGTAAGTTACAGACTTAATGATGTAAATGTCATTAACCTGTTGGATAAGATGTGATATTAAAACAACAGTCATTTTTATGTTATTGGAAGTAAATGTTTTTGTAGCTATTTCAGTGTGACTGCTGCACATTTACATTTCATTGAATGTGCTGTTTGTGGCTGGTGCCATGCTAGTATGAATTCTGTTGCAATGACTCTGGCTGATGGTTGTTCATGTTAAAATTATGTGAAGAATTTCTGTGTTGAGTGATGTACATATGTATTACTTTCTCTGTGTCATCCTCCAAATGCTGTCTAGTACACTGCGATTTTGTAGCTTGTATGCTGTGTACCATGCCATTGTGTCCTTGTATTGTATATCTTTATTAAACAAGTAATACTGTGGAGGCACAGAGTTACATAAGTTTATATATATATATATATATATATATCTTACATTTGGGTTTTTTTTTCCCCCTGAGGAGTTTAAGAAACAACACAAATGCAGAATGTTTATTCTTTTTCAATATACATGCTTATGTCCATCCTGAATGGGATAAGTACATGCTTGAGAAGGGGGTTATTGTGTGAGAGGAGAAAGAAAAATATATTTTAAGTTACTGCAGCACAGCTAGTAATGAAAATAAAGGAAGAGAGAATGGTCTGAAGTCATTACTTTGAAGCAGATTAGAAAACATTATGGCACAGAAGAATATTTTATTCTTCTGTTGATTTTGGTGAACATGACTCCAGTGATCATTTCTGTAAAGCAGATATTGGTTGTGTAAATTTTATGATAAGTAGTTTGGTGTGGGGCTTAGCAACCCACTGTGACCAAGATGGGAATTACAACTGCAAGTTCTTTTTTGGTTAGATTTGCCAGAACCAAAGTTTGCATTCACAGCTAACCTGTCACTAATGAGGCTGGATTCATATTCTATGTATTCTTGTGATCTCTGCCACTATAATTATAAATCTGTATTCGTATATAATAAGTACTGTTAAGCAGTAGGAGAAACTGGCTTTAAGACATTCTGCAACTGATACTGAGCACAAAAAGTATAGTAGCATTTCATTTACTGCTCTCAGGTCGGTGCAGTTCTGTTGTACTCATTATTTTCAAAACCCGTTACAGATTGTTCAACAGTCAAACTGTGCTGTCTCATACAGTGCCTATTTACATGATAAAGGTAAATCAGTCCCATTACAGGCCCGAGGTGCCCAGAGGGTTCCAGGAAGTTAAGGTTCCCAGATTACGTGACAATGGCCCAGGATGGTGGTAAGGTTGTCAGCCTTATGCACCGGCTGCATTTACCCCCAGGAAATACTCCTGGTACTCATTTCTGTTAGAGGCTAAATCGACCCCAGGGCCATAGTGTGATCGGAAGAATTATGTCCCAGTGACACCATCTGGAACTGAACCAGTGACTTTCTGATTTGTGTCACAGGACCTTAACCACTGTGCTACCATGGTCCCCGCCTATTTACATGACTGTGAAAATTTTTAGTTACAAAATGTACGAAGATTAGACTGGTCTTAGTGGCTGTAGGTCAGCCTGAATTCTATGATCTGGCTATGATGAATCCCATCAATCTTATGTGCTTGATATTACATGAACATTTTGACACGGTACTAGCAGCAAAACTACTGATTATGAGATGCATCAATCCGAAGTTCAAAACATCAAATTTATACTTGAGTCATCAAAACTTTACATAGCTGTAGGTCAAATGAGTAACACAGTAATTACACACAAAGTGGATCCAGGTTGTATGTGCAAAAATTGAGGGCTTTTAGGGAAATATCGTGCAGTAAGAATACTATCTGCATGTACACATTAAGTGCAGGTCATTTCAGTTTATGTACTAACAACGGGTCCACAGGTCCTGTTTAAGCACTGCACTTGAGTGATGAAATGAACTGGCAATACAAACAAAAAATAAAGGTTTACTTTGAGACAAAATCTATACATCTTCCAGCTTTTTTAACAGAAACATAAATTTATGCTATGAAAAACTGTGACAGTCTCACTTTGTTCTTAGTGTGTAAGAATTCATTCTGCTGAAATACAAAATCCCAAAATGTAATAGCACAGACGTCTCTTCTGTTCACTGATATTAAAACTTGTGAATTTATGGAATAACATTGTTTTTGTATTTTCTTAATTGTACTCTTTTCTTTTCTGTTTGATATTTCTTAAACTTGACCAACTGAGTTCAACTCTGATGAACTAGTGACTTCAACAATTAACTGGTACATTGAATATCACATGAATGTATTGCTAGTTATGTCAGTGTTAATAACTTTTTTTTTTTCATTTAGAAGAAACAGTAGGTAGAGATTTAGAAAAAGAAACATTATTCATCATTATGAAACAGTTACTAAAATTCTTTATTTTGCTTCTCCTGTGTATGGTATTAAGGAATTTACAGTCTGTGCTACCCAAACAGTTGACACAGATTGATTTAATTTTTTCTGGAAATGTGATGAAACTGAAAAATTTGAGAAATGGTTTATTTTATGAAACTAAAGACATTGGCTTGATCTGGCATTGACATTCTGTCATTTCAGCTGTGTTAATTTATTTTCACACTGTGCCACTATTCTTCTGCCAGTTCAGGTATTTCTGTCAAATATTGTCTGGTGACTGTCAGATATATAATTGTCTCCAAATTCTTACCAAGTGATAAAAAAATGAGGTGTTACTGGGTGGAGCTCAAAGCCAATTTGACAGTTCTTTTGCTCTGAGTCCTTCTGATCGCAGGCGGGACAATATCGGCCTGTAGATGTCAGGTGTGAATGGCAGAATACATCCTTTCTGTTGTATCTCACCTGTGAAGGTGTAGAACATAAACACTCATCAGCCGCTTTCATCACAAAGTGCTGTGCTAAATCTGTTGATCTGCTTACTTGGTACTGTGGTATTTTTTTTATGTTTTATTCTAATTGGAAACTTTTTATTCCTAAAAAGTTGGCATATCAGAATGAGGTGTTCTGGTAGTTACATGTTTTTTGCATGATGTGCACAAAATGTGGAAGTTGTGTGCATCCATCTTTCTCTCTATCCATGTTTCATCTCCAAAACCATTTAACAGATTTTGGTATGCAAGCATACAATGATCATTGTAATGCACATTTATTCTGGACTCTACTGTAAAGCTATAATCAAATATGACCAAATTTTCTGATGGGATCATTGTGCAAAACTGACACCAGACTATAAGTCCTATGTCATGTCACTGGCTAAGAGCAATAAACTAAGATATTTCATTAAGCTCACTTCTGTCTCACTCGTAACTCCATCCTCATCAGCATCTTTCAGCGTATCACACTTCAGAATGCAGATTTACATTTTAGCCATCATTCTTTGTTAAATTTATGAAGTTCGCTATTGTACTTTCATTATACAGCTTAATTATTTTACAAGTTCCCCAAAACACCATTTTCAAGATCTTGAATAATGTTATTTTCAGCAGTGACTAATGTATATGAAGTGACCAAATTACTCACCATCCAGTATCATCTTAGATGCAATTGCTGCTGGAAAACCAACAGCTTTTGCCATGGCAGAATGTCCATCAATTTCACCATACTCTACCAAACTGATACTACGCTGTTCTCGCTTCCCATCTGGCCACAGTATTAAGACCTCATGCCTCAGCACTACCAGATCACGTTCTCCATTTTCTGGAAAATTTCTTTCATGTACTTTACACAGTTGCTAATATTTGAGGAATGAGATGATGAGCTTATATAATATCAGGTATGATTTGAAGGTATGATAATTTTGCCATGTTTCTCGTGCATTAAAAAGCACTCATACTGTACCAGTATCAGTAGTAACATTTTATTATATATGCACATAAAGTGCTGATAAAATTACTATAGCAGCATTGCATTGTAACAAAGTTCTGTACAGACCTGATCTGTTCATGCATTCTGGTTAATTCAATTTTCTGTTTATATTCTTAGTTACAATCTTATTTTTTTTGTATGCACATGGTATGAAAATAAAATGTTACATTTTTTTAATTTGCGAAATGTGAACCATAATTAAAATGTCCTTAGTTCCTAGCAGAAGTGTTGATGTCTGTGGGGAGATGGGGGGGGGGGGGGTCTTTTACATTAAAAAAATTTTTTTTATGTACCATATCAAAAAAATTGGGCAAGAGTGTTAAACCTTCACCCT
>Ga0123352_10017230_pt1 | contig 11518 bp, 14 predicted proteins | sample TergutLab28metaG_FD_89700 | JGI IMG/M metagenome (GOLD analysis project Ga0123352, IMG submission 89700) | Labiotermes labralis P1 segment gut microbial communities from Petit-Saut dam, French Guiana - Lab288 P1 | ecosystem: Host-associated > Arthropoda: Insects > Digestive system > Gut ...
ATAGAGGAAGCCTGTCACACATAGAGGAAGCCTGTCACACATAGAGGAAGCCTGTCACACATAGAGGAAGCCTGTCACACATAGAGGAAGCCTGTCACACATAAAATAACTTTACACAAGAATTCACCGATAAACGATAACAATGACTTGACACATTAAAACATGTTTAGCAATTTAAGAATTCCCCGAACTTAAGATTAAATCACACTTCATTCGTCCGAGTGATCATTCATATATTCATCTATTGAGTAAAATGCTTTTCCTAACAGATACTTTTTAAATTTAGTCAAGAAACTTTTATTATGCGAAATCAGTTCAGCTATATTGTGTGGTAATTTGTTAAGAACTCCTACACTTTCATAATATAATCCTTTCTGATATATAGTTAATAGATATTAAGGATTATGTAATAGAATTCTATTTCTTGTACTGTAATTTTGGTTAGTCGAATTAAATGTATAAAGCTCCAGGTTTCGAGACAAGAATCTCAACAGAGAAAATTTATACTGAGAAGGCAAAGTCAGAACACCTGACATTAGGAATAAAGGTCTACAGGATGTTCTGACACTAGACCCAGTCGTTAGTGTGATTGCTCTTTTTTGTACTTTCAGTAGAATTTCCCCAGAATGCTATACAATATTCCAGCAGCGAATGGAAATAGACAAAGTATATCATTTTAATAGTGGTTATATTACAATGAGAAGACATTGATCTAATAGCAAAGCAAGCACTGCTTAGTTTAGGTTAAATCTATCAATGCGATTTTTCCATTTGAATAAAGATAGACCAACTTGATGACACTTGCTTTATTATGTCAATTTACTGCTCAAAATGTTTCAGATGTTAATACATCCATCTTCAGGAGCTTGAGACTACTTGTTGCGTTGTTGTGTAGGCTGTAATGATAGAGGTTTATGTGTTAATATATTTACACAATAACGCACCAAGTAGTTGCAAGCTCCTGAGGATGGATGTGTTAATATCCGAAACATGTTGAGCAGTAAATTGACATAATAAAGCAAGTGACATCAAGTTGGTCTACCTTTATTCAAATATCAAGATGATGCACAGTCCAATAAGTTGTTTTTTCCAATTTAGCCAATTATCCAGTTCTAAACCTAAAAATTTTAAACTGTCAGTTTCTTTTATGATGTTAGAATATCTAAAGTGAATGTGTTCTTCTTTACTTTTCTTAGAGATAAATTTTATTACATTCGTCTTATATATGTGTGTGAACATTTCGTTCTTTGCAGGTTATACCTGGTTAGTCCACGTGGTACATTGTGTGCTTTTCTGGGACATTGAGTAGTTGTAATGTGGAGTTCGGGGTTGTATTGTGAACGCTAATTTTCTTATGTAAGTCTTCACCGTAACCTAAATCATATTATATACCTAATTACACGCGTGCTGCGTTTCTTTCGTGGCATAACCCGGCAATGCCACGTTCTGTGTTAAGTACAGCTGTGTGTGACGGTAAGAAGGGGCTTTATTGTGGAGGTTGTGTTCTTATTGTGAAGTTTTTGTTTGTAATGCGTGCGTTGAACGTAACCTAACACATTTCATTGTGTATTTAAATATTTATGCAATTTTGTGTTTTGTTTGCAGTGCACGATGGTGAAGTGTGGGTGACGGTAAAGCCTTGCGGTGCACCACCTCCAACGGAGATAGAGCAGGGGTTCTTTGCAGGTTTCCGAAGGACGCAGAGCGGTTTGTTCGTGATCTTATGATGCACAATTTTTAATTATTTTAATTTTAATGTATACTTGTATATATTCACATGTGCTCCGTACATCCAGATATCTTTGGCATGACCTTTTATGCAAAAAAACCGAAACTTTAATCATCCAGTATGATTAATTCTCTATTCCAAACCCCTTGATTTAAAATGCATTAAATATATTAAGAGTATATTTTGCAGTGATTGTTGTAATAAAATTAATTTATTCTTTTATAGTGCTCAATTATGGGCCCAAAAGATTGGTCAGTCCTGCAGTATTGAGGATGCCAGAACCCTGTCTAAGAATTATGCGTGCAAAAATCACTTTTTCGTGACAGACTTCACAAAGCCTGAAAGGAAATGACTGAACAGAGGAGCAGTGCCATGTAGCTCAGACTCAGTCAATGAATGAAGCAAATAGGCAGAGGGCTACAAAGTAGAAGTTGATAATGCTGTCCCACATAAGTCAGTAGAGAAATAATGCCTCTTTTTTTTCATATAACCAGTGGTATCTCAACCGTTTATCTCCAGCCCACCATGTTTGCTGTAAGCACCATTATCAATGTGACAAAACGCAATACACATCAATCATGACTAGAAGGACAGTGCACTACAGTTAGGTGCATGTGTAAGAATTGTGTGGCATTACTTTTTTCCGCTCAAGGTTGGAGCTTGGGCGTGAGGCTGACAACCCCACTCCAAAAATAATATGTATCTTGCAAACATTCTGAAGCCTGAAACGAGATAGAAAAAACGGAGACAACCCAGCATCAACAATGATTTGCAAGTATAAGGAAATGGATGCGTAAATCGCAGGACCGAGAACACGGATGGCTATTGTGGAAGAGGTGTACGAGCCGCCAAGGATTGTAATGCCAGAAAAAGGAGAAGAAATATTTTTTGTAAACTTATGTTATCTCACAAATACTGAGATGGCAAATCTATGTAATTGCATTTTCCTGTAAATGTGAAGTCTGTATACACCTGATGATGGTTTGAGTGATCGGAAACGTCTGATAAAATTTGTGTTGACTGATGTTTTGTTTCAGTCAAATTTTATATGATTAGGGTGAAATAACAAGTAACATTTTTGGTATTATACAGTATTTGAGTGCAGAAAATGAATTGTTATTGTTTAGCAAGGAATCATAATATTTATATGTGTTTAAAAGTTCCTAATACAAATGTCTGTGATTTAAAGATGTTTATCATTCACGATATTCCTAGATGGCCTGTTCTTATTCATTAGAAATATTGAATTGTCTGTGCCATAGTCCAGTAAATTTCAGTAAGGGTAGTATGGAAAGTTTCCTCGCCTGTCCACATTTTTGTCCAGTGTATGGAGAATTCACTCTGCAATATCAGAATTTCACATTTAAGAATGGGTCTGATGATGGTGAATTGAAGGGGCAGAGTCGTCAAATTTGATATGCCTACCATTTATTTTGCATAATTTTTATATTCTATGAACTGACACTAGATGATCTGTGATCACTAGGGTTTGGACATGACGATTCCTTCATTGCTCACAAGGGGTTATACAATTGAAATATGAAGATGCAAAACCAGAGCAGTGCGGTTCGCAGTGCTGGGCTTGTCTTAACGACGCTCTGTATTCTGCTACTCACCCCTCCTAAACGTCCAACGCTGGACCAGCAGCTATCATTTGCTCCTGTTATGTGGATGTAGTCGCTGTCGTTCAGTGGGTTGTACTGCTTGAAACGAATTGACGTCTCTTTGTGGTAGTCGTCAATAGCCAGCTGGATAATGTTTCTCTCAGCACTATCTGCGCAGGAAACGAGTTTGTGTCAGTTTGTGACAGAATGTAATGCAACAGCAAAACACTGAAAGTGCCACTTTGTAGTTTGAGAAAAAAGAGGCCAGGTCAGAAAGTTCCCGGACTGAGTTCCGAATGTGCCGTGCTCCGTCACTGCGCTGCACAAGGTAGAACTGTGAAACAGCATTTTTATTTAGGGGCAATGAGGTGTATGCGCGATGAAGTTCGCCATAATGTCCAAGAAATGGCGGTCTGTTGAGTGGCAAGTCATAATCACACCCGTCCATTTCCGTAATTGTGAAGCCCATGTTGGCCAAACACCACGTTCCACAGTGACGCGTAAACAACAAAACTCCCCTCACACAGCTCCATGAGAATTTTTCCTGTTTCCTGCCTTTAACACACTGTGGGAGGTAAAGCGTTTGAAGATGAGGAACGATCAAAAGTGACGCCACACAGCAACTTATACAGATGCACCGAGCGGACTACCGGAGGTGCTTCCAGCAGCGGAAGAGCCTCTGTAATAAGCTTATCCAAACAGAAGTGTTGTGGTTCAGAAGGGATCAGTACGTAATGAAGGTAACTTCAGTGCTGTTGGTTCCACAGCATCAGTCAGGTGCTTCCTGATCAGGCCTGTTGAGGAACATCTGGATATTTAACCTAACATACCATGTACGGAGGGGCTTTGTTCATCTCATCAAACTTCTTAACCTGGAACCAGATATCGCGCTTAGGACGCCGTTGTGTGAGACTGCAGTGCTGGGCGGAGAAGCGGCCTTTTCCAGTACTAAGAGCACTTGATATTGTGGTTGTTGGTCAACCATTTTTTTTTAGTTTTCAAACCTTATTATAAGATGTATGATCCATTATCATGTACCCACCTCACTTCCTCCCTGACCCATATCCTTCGCCTCTTGAATCCAAAATGTATCCACACAACAACCAACCAACCAACCAAAGATCTGAGGGAGGATACTTGCGCAAGTCGACGTCCCTCGATCTGTAGCCATTCCTGCCATTGAACGCATCGTTGTGCTCAATAACAAACAACCACACTATTTTTAACAGATTTTGTGTTTACGCTAACGATTGCCCGTTGCGGTCCGATGCGACCATGCTAAGGTAAATTGGTTACGAGTCAACAGATCCTACGGGGGGGGGGGAGGGGGTACTTTGAAGGGAAGGCTTTCTGGGATTCGAACCCAGAGTGTCAAACTAAAGTTAACGATGGACTAACCATGTAATTTTTTTTAGCGTGCCCTTCTTATTCTGTCCCTCACACTGCTGCTCTATCACATAAGAAGCCTCCATCTGCCAGCCATCCTGTAACAGCCACGCTGCTGTAGACAGCGATACAGGATTCTGTACTTTCTTGTGGCCGAGTTAACACTTCATTGTGTGTTGTATGGCGGTTGCACTGTTTTACAGTAAAGTGGAATTACAGGAAGGCTTCTTGAGCAGCTGACAGCTGCTCCGCTGGTTAAATTTCCCACATTCAACTAAAACGTAACACGTTTATCGTGTTCAATATTATTCACCACTTGGACGTTATATTGATCTTGGGATCGCGGGTTTCTTTTTATGGCTTGACATGTGAGTGTGTGGGATTTTTGTGTGGTAAAGAGAGGTAATTATCGCCATTACTCTGCCCAGTCAAACTCCAGTTTGCACTACAGATAAAGCGGTACTGATTATGAGTGGATATTTCTCTTCACACCCCGCATACCAATTTGTAGATTGGTCATGCAATACTTACTGAAGACACTGTATATGACAAACGGCACTTCTCCGTTCGGCCAGCGACTCGCAGGATTGATAATTCCGTTCTTCATTTGTTCTTCAGTCAGCATGATGTCACCTTCGAACTTGCCACTCTGCTCCAACGCACTCTGCTTGGCCCTGACATCTGCAACAAAACTTACGGTAACTCACTGTGTGTAGCGACCGGATGTAGCAGTTATAACAATTCTGCTGCTGTCCTTGCGGAACAGCTTTATACTGGCTTACTGGATTTTGTGGGATGGAGTTCGGTGTTGAGTTTTACTGAAGCAAGTGGGGGTCTTATAAACTAAATTAACAAACTCTGTGCAGCCGACGACCTCATTCTAACTGAGATGTGTATGTCTACACGACAAGTGTGTAGCAGGTGGTACAGCCACATAATCGCCTTTGGCATTTAGACACTTGTCTCACCACAACGCCAAGGTGCAGAATAAATCGGTGTGAAGTTTCTATAGTAAGAGATAGTTGGCTTCACGTATGCATCTGTTGCAGATCGGTTGCCGGCCGAATGTACTAGTGTCTAGTGTGCAGTGCCTTAACGATCACACGTGCTGTGCACCAGGAAGCCGCAAAAACCAGAATCACAACGCGGAGGAACATCTTGACTCCGGATCTGCTACCGTCTGTGTGGCCGAGATTGTGAGTGCAGTTGATCTCCACTAATCTACTTGTTACACCACATTTATCGGTAAGTTATCAGAGCTGTGCGGGTGAATCTTACGAAATTACAGTTTCTGGGTTATTGCCATTCTGTCGCTGTCACGTACTTTCTGTGTCTTTTGACTAGAATGATTGGACCTCGCACCTGCTTGCCTTTTACAGTTTTAGTGCTCACGGCGTAGACCTTGACAAATTTAAAGTTAAAGGTTTCCCTAACAAGTTATCAGGGCTCAGACAGGGGATGGAATATGTGGCGTTCACCTTTACTTTGACATTCGACACAACTGTGACGGCAGGGTTGTTAGCGGTACGTGCGTGACGAACCTTACCCACATGAACATTCCTTAGTAAACTCTTCCGTTAGAGAGTGGATGCACCCCAGAGATATTGAATTCCAACAGAATTGGCTCACATGAAAGTTTTCCAAGTGCCCTCAACGTACATCACCACCGCACGCCCCTGTGAAGGTTGGTGTTGGGTTTGATATTACGATGGCACGAGAATCAACACTTGACAGCTGAATGACAATATGTAATGAAGGAATGTATTGTGTAATTGTACAACTGTAATGTAGGAGTTGTAGATTGCAGCTACATGTTTCGGCTACTTCACAGTAAACATCATCAGGTTGTATACAGCATTTAAAAAGGAAATAATTTCCCTCTATCTGTCCGGTACACAGCCTGATGATGGTTACATTGCAGTAGCCGAAACACATAACTGCAGTGTACAGTTGTTACATTCAAGCTGTCCATTGACCAGTCATATTCTATTGCTGTGTGTTTTAGAAACACAACGTTGATTCGACGATTTGTAATTTAAAAATCCGAAAGATAATCGCACAGAGCAGGGAAAGTTTGGTACTAAAAGTGTCTTCCTTAATAAGTGGGTGGATTGTGTTCAAGCGACATTTGTGCTGAGACAAGACGTTTGGTGTTTGAACGTCACCGTTAAACAGTAACACAGAGCTAGCAGTGCTACTTGTGACGTTGTGTGTGCTACAGACAGCAGTGCACAGTAGCGTGCAGTTGTGACCGAATGGCAGGGAAATACACACATGACGAACAGGCGACATACTGTTAATCCTGAGTACCGGTAAGAGTCTGGTACTGGTACTAGTACTGTTACTGTTACTTGACAACACCTTGACACTAATGCGTTTCAACAGCTACAGCAGTGTCTGCATGAGACAGGAACTGTAAACAACTATGGAACTGCTGAATGCACATCACTCACGTACCGTACTGACAGCAGCGAATGAAGGCATCCATAATTACAGCTGTGGGATAAGTGCCACATAGCTCACGCTATTTGGAACAAGAACAGTGTTTGTCCCAACCAAGGGTGGGGGGTGGGGTTTGTTTGTGGGTTTTGTAATGTGTGGGTGTGTGTATGTGAGTGTTTTGTAATATGTGGGTGTGTGTTTGTGTGGTTTATTTATTTATTTTTTTATTGACATTCAGCGTGCTGCATTACAAAGTAATGCTACATACTTTAGAGTTAAACACTTACAATACATTTACATATATTTACACGTATGTACAATTTCTTCCATGTTCTATAGTTACGGCAGGTTTACTGTCGGTACTCTAATCTAGTACCTATTCCTTTGTTATCTTATGTCTACTGAATTATTAGCTAATGTACTTATTGACTTAATGAACTGAGTTAGAATATTTATATATTCAATAAATGGCTTATAATGCTTTAAAATCTCTTGAACTTACAAATTTTGTGAACGTCTTGATGTTTTTTCTTGTGAGTTGTTCAAACGGAGGGGGCAAGACGTCACCTGTTCGGACTATGGTATTTCGAAGGATCCTTCTCTCAGTTTCTAGTTGTGTGCAGTTCAAAATTATATGCTTAATTGTCTGTTCTTCTTTTAGTCCACAAGGGCACGTTGAATTGGGAATAATTTTGAATCTATGGAGGTACGATCTAGTTAAACCGTGACCCGTTACCATAGCCGTACATTCAGCGCAGATAGGTATCATGGTCTTCATTCTCTCTTTTATGTATGGGAAGAATAATTTACTTACTGCTCCTTTTGTAGAGCTTGTCCACTGCTCCTGCCATTTTGTTATTTCGTTCTCCTTCCCTTCCCTAATTATAGTCTCTCTCGGTACTTTATCCTACACTGATTCTCCTGTATCATCCGTTGCCACCTTCTTGGCCAGACGGTCTGCCATTTCAATTCCTTGTATTCCGACGTGTGCCTTCAACCAGTTTAAAATCACTTTCCAATATTGGCCCTCCACCTGCTTTATTTTCTTCCTTATATTCCCTATTAGTATGTAGTGTTTGTTTCTATTCTGCAGTGTGTCTAGTGTCACTTTGCTTTCTGTTAACCACTACTGTCTTTTCTGCATCTTCTGCTAACTGTAGATTTTGAATTTGTTCCAGTTCCCTTAGGATTGCTACCTGTTCTGCCTGATTATTAGAGCATCTCTCATGTAGTTTGTACTTAGACTGATGAAGAACTATGTCATCCTTAATTATGACGGCAGCAGCTCCGAACTTTCCTCCAATTTTGCTGCCGTCCGTGAATATATTTATTACATTGTGTGGTACCTCTGTAGGTGCCCCAATAAGAGGCATTTCCACAGAGTGTGGCCAATATCTCACTTCCAGAGGCGCATCATACTCGATGTTGTTATGAGTTGCCGTATAATTTCGTACCTTTTCTTCTACAGCATGCCGGATTGGGCGAACTGCTGCCAGTACGCATGATGCTTCATATGACAGTGTTCTGAATGCCTTGGGCATTTTGATATTCATCATTCTTTACACTCACTGATATTTCCTCAATTTGTTTTGTTTTGTTAAGGATTTCACCCACACCGGTGTCTCATATGTCAATATTGGTTCTATTGCACCATTCTATATAACTTTCAGTGCTCGATGCCCCAAACCCCATTTGAGTTTAGCTGATTTTCCTAACATATTTATAATAGGAGTGCATTTACCTGTAATGTAGTCTACATGTCTATCGAAACTAAATCTGCTGTCAAAATAAATTCCTAAGTGATTTAGTTCGGATACATGCTTCAGGCGTTTGTTGTTTAGATAAATGTTTAATGTTCTATTATCTCCTGAAGTTTTCGTCGTCACCAATAAGACGTTGGACTTGTTTTCATTAAAATGCATTTTGTTCTCCCTGGCCCAATTCTCAATTTTTTAAAGTCTTGGTTGGCATTGTTCTCTGCGTCTAGGACGCTTTTCCCTCGAGTTAGTACCAGTATGTCGTCCGCGAAGGCAATTACCCTGGTGCGGTGAGAGAATTCCATATTAAGCAGCGAATTGTAAAGTAAATTCCAAAACCCTGGACCGCTACAAGAAACTTGGGGGCACCCCATAATCACAGGTTTATCAGTTTTCAACTTATTCCCGCGTAGCGATGCCGTTCTATAGCTAAAATAACTTCTGGACAGGTTGAAGAGTTTCCTCGAGCATTTCAGTTCTTTTCGATTACTCAGAAAGTTTGGTCACCAGGCCGCATCAAACGCTCCTCGGACGTCCAGTCTAACTACTGCCGTGCAATTATTTTGTTTCAAGTTTTCTTCGATGATCCCCTTGACTGCCATCGCTCCGTCCACATTTCCTCTCTGAGGTATTAAGCCATAATGATTACTGTTCAAACTAGCACTGGTATGCACATGATGCTTAATTCTGTCTATCATTAGCCTGTCCAGCACTTTGCCCGCTATATTAAGCAAACTGATGGGCAGGTATTTTGAAGCGTCTCTATTATCTTCTTTCCTTGGCTTTACAATTGGAATTAAGCTGGATTTTTCCCATTGACTTGGAAAGCTGCCTTCGTTTAGGTATTTATTGTACAACTCAGAAAGAATGGGAAATTTCCGAAAACACGCAGTAGTATCTCACTTGTCAGTCCATCCTCTCCAGGAGCCTTTTTATGATTAAACTTTTTTATCACCGATGCTATTTCTTCTCGAGAGAAGGGTTTATCGTCTTCAGTGTCTACCGGCTCCTTTATCTGCTCTCTAATCTGCTTGTGAACTGCACTGTCATTTATCTTATTGTCTTCGGGAACAATATTGTTTAACATACGCTTTGTTGTACTTTCTGTGTCCAAGGTGAAGGTCCCGTCAGGCCGTTGGAGAGTTGTTAAGCAGGTTGTACTTCTTGATTTCCCGGATACGGTTTTATAAATTGCGTTCCAATGGTTGGACTCCTCAGTTGAGGAGCAGTACTTTTGCCAGGATTTAAATATTTCGTCCTTTAACTTCCATTGGTATTCTCGTTTCCCCTCATTGTATTGGATTTTTCTCCCACTCCTGAGGTCTTCATTGTTTAAAGTTCGTTGATATCGTCGTCTTATGGCGTTTACTTTTTTCCGTGATATTTTTAATACGTCGTTCCACCATGGAACTCTTCTCCTTGTTTTTAGTTTTTTCTACCTTTGGATATTCGGAAAGCTGTGTTGCACGCTGCTGTTACACTGGAAAAACAGTCATGTATTAGATCTTCTATGTTATATTGATTTAATTTTCCTTGTAATTCTTCTTCTAGTTTATTTGCGTCCGTCTTGTTAGTACAGTTAAATGTAGAGATAAAGTTGGCAGCTAGACTAGTGTCAAATTTCTTGTAGTCCTCCAGGTTAGTCACATAACGTACTGCCATGTGATTCATCTTTCCTTTTCCGTTATTTACGCTTGCAATCTTGAAATTCACAATGTTGTGGTCTGAACAGCTGTCTTCCTCTCCACATATCCAGTCAGATACAAAACACACCAGTTTGATATTGGTAACTGTTAGGTCAGTGCGGCTACTTCCCCTATCAGATTTAAACGTTGGTGTTTCAGTTGCTCCGTTCAAAACATGGCGGTGATTACAAATTATAAATTCTATGATTTTCCCGCGCTGGTTAGTTACGGTGTCATGCCACGTTTTGCTTCTATCATTACTGTCCACGGCTATGATTAAACCGTTTCCCTTAGTGTAATACATACTAACACTATAAAATTTGACTGCTTCTGAACGCACCTCGACAGCGACATCGCTTTATTAGACAATGGGATAATTAGTGTGACATCTAATTGGTCATTGTTTATGAATATAGCAGTTCTCTTCCTTCCGTGTCCAGACGTATACACTTTATGGGATTTTGGAAGCCCTGCCAACTTACTGTTAACAGTGTATGGTTCATGAATGTATGTTATATCAACGTTGTGTTGTTGTAGTTATCTTGTGTGTGTTGATGTTATCTTATGTGTATTTGTTGTACTGTGTTCATTGCTGTTTGTTTGTTTTTTACTTTAGATGCCGGACTGCTGGCTAGAAATCAGTACTCAGAAGGTCCTGCGACCGGCCACCTCGACACAAGGTTTTCTTGGTGTCCCTTTGTCTATATGCAAATGCTGAGATCTTGCTACACAAACTCAAGAAAGGGAGACAGCCACCCAGTACACTACAGTGATCCCACCCGCACTCGCACTTATATACCTCCCCCTCTCCACAACCTGTTGTGCACCTACCCGCCCCCATCCGGTCACTCGCCTTCCATTGGCTCCTCCACCAGCCTGCCAGAACCCTGTCAGGTATAAATACACCACACATCC
>Ga0123352_10017231_pt1 | contig 11517 bp, 11 predicted proteins | sample TergutLab28metaG_FD_89700 | JGI IMG/M metagenome (GOLD analysis project Ga0123352, IMG submission 89700) | Labiotermes labralis P1 segment gut microbial communities from Petit-Saut dam, French Guiana - Lab288 P1 | ecosystem: Host-associated > Arthropoda: Insects > Digestive system > Gut ...
GAATGCGCGTGCCCGAATTTCGGAAGGATTGCCCATTTTGCGCGAAGCAAATCGCGCTCGTCCGACGGCGGTTGTGATAGGAATTTTTCTTGATACAAAAGCCGATGAATTGGTCAATATTTTTTCGGAAGCAACTCAGCAAGAAAGAGAAAGAGCGGTTGAAATTCTCTCGGATATTGCACCAACTCGTGTTGCACAGTGGGAACGGATTAATAGGAGATAGAGCGATTTGTCCAAAATTTTTCTCAAAAAATATTTATTCTAATCTATTGCAGATTTTGAAAAATAGTTGTATCTTTGCAAAAGATAACGAAACGACTGAATAATTATGCGATACGCCGCGAGTTTTTCAGTCGTTTTCTATTGCTGTAATGCAGTATTGCACTCGTTGCCCGCTTCCTCGCAATTCGCCTACGGTTAATTTTATTGTTCCAAAAACAGGTTTTTCGTAATACATAATAAACATTTTTGAAAATCGTTTTTGCTTTTTTGCACCTTCTTTCGGTTTTTCAAATATCAAATCACCGTTTTTATCTTTTTTTGCGATTGCATTTTCCAATATTTCGGTTAGAAAAGTTACGGCAAGTGTAGATTTGTAGTTGTATGCCGCTTTACCTGCTGTTTCGTTAATAGACAAATGTTTTACTTCAATAAAACTGTTCAACGAATGGTTAAAAATACGTTTGGTCGTATTTGCGGAAATCCAATTAATATAAAAATTGTTAATAAATTTCTTTCTTGCCTGATAATCCTCTTTCTCTTTGCCGATAGGAAATGGGTAAATTTCGTTCATAGTTGTTTTTTGGGCGCAAAGGTAACTTTTTTTGTTATATAAAACAACCGTACGGACGAATTGCATTCGCCACAAAAAAATCCTAACAAATTTCTAAAAAACCTGTTAGGATTACAATTTATTATTTTTTTCAATAGATTTTATTGTTTTTTTGAAAAAATCAATACCTTTGTATTGTAGAAAGTATTTAAAAAATATCAACTCAAAAACAAATAACAAAATGAAAAAAGCAATTTTATTTGGTTTAGTCTTTGGACTTTTTTACTCTTGCGCACAGAAGCAAGAGCAAGAACAAACTTTGTATCGAACACTCGAATTGAATATAATCGGGGGTAAAATGTATGACGAACTATTTCTCAGAACGTTTTCTGCGGACAGAACAGTTTCTTTTGCAGGAGAAACTGTCAATGGGTATCAATGGACTTTCACAGTTCCCGATTCTGTGATACAAAAAACAGCAAGTTTTTCACTTAGAAGTCCGGAAACAACACCGTTTCCAACAACGGCAATAGTACCAACAGATAGCCGTTTTACTACTTTTTTGGGCGTAATTGATGGAGATACATTAAGGGCTTCGAGTATTCACTTTGACAAAAATGAGTTAGTAACTTACCTAACATTGGAATTTTCTCGTACTGTTCGTGAACATAATTATCAGTATTTTTCAGAGTTAGATACAACTGTTTTGATACAAGAATGGTATGCCGATTATTTCTTTGTTAATCCAAATCAAAATGCTTTTTTGAAAGAAAATATGATAGACTGGAGTTTTGGTTTTTTCGTTGATTATTTTGAAGGCGTCAAAAGTTATGATGACTATTTGGCTGAACTTGCTTCCAAAATCAAAAAAAATCCGAACTCTTTTTACTACATAAGTAGATTGGCTTCTACGCTTCATTTTTATAAGTCAAAAGATGATGTAGAGCGATTGTTTTATTTGTTTTCAGAGGAAATGCAACGCTCGCACTTCGGACAAATAGTGCGGAGGCATTTCAGTCCATTCAAGATAGATAATGTGTTGTTGATAAATATCAATACGAATAAAGCAGAAAAAATAGTGAAAAATTCGGATAGATATACCTTGTTGATGCTTTCTGCTTCGTGGTGCGCTCCTTGTCGCAACAGCATTCCATTGCTCAAAGAAGTTCACGAAAAAATGAGCGAATTTTTGGATATGGTATATATTACGATGGATGATGAAAGCACACTTTCTGATTGGAAGGAGTTAATGCGCTCCGAAAATATTTCGTGGCGAAGTTTGTTGTTTGATGTCAATATGGGTTTACACGCCAGTTGGAGTATTATAGGCATTCCCGATTACCTTTTAGTCAATCCGAATATGGAAGCCCGAAAAATTAGATTGAGAGATGAAAATGACGTGAATAATCTGTATTCGATTGTGCGACACAAAAATGAAAATTGAAAATTTAATTCTCACACCCGAACAAGCGCACAATCCATCGCTTTTGAAGCAGAAAGTCGCTGAAAGACTGCAAATTACAGTTGAACGCATTACTCGTTTGCGGATTTTGAAAAAGTCGATTGATGCGCGCGGCGGTCGTCCGAAAGTGCATATTTCGGTTGAGGTTTATTATGACGAAAAACCGCCGAAAGAAAAATTGAAACAATTTGATTTTCAGAATGTTGAGAATAAAACGCCTGTGTTAATTATTGGCGCAGGACCGGCAGGATTATTCGCTGCTTTGCGTTTGATAGAATTGGGTTTTAAACCGATAATTTTAGAACGCGGAAAAGATGTTCACAAACGGAAAATCGACATTGCGCAACTCAATAGAAATAAGGAATTTAATCCCGAATCCAATTATTGTTTCGGCGAAGGCGGAGCGGGAACATTTTCAGACGGAAAATTGCATACTCGTTCTCGAAAAAAAGGTGATGTTCAGCGCATTTACGAACTTTTTCACTATCACGGCGCAGGCGAGGAAATTTTGTACGAAGCGCATCCGCATATCGGCTCGGACAAACTTCCGCAAGTGATAGAAAATATCACAAAAACCATTCGTCAAAGTGGGGGAGAAGTGCATTTTGAACAGCGATTGACAAAATTTTTAATCGAAAACGGACAAATTGTCGGTTGTGAAACGGCAAGCGGAAAAACTTTTTCGGCGCAAGCCTTGATTTTGGCAAGCGGACATTCGGCGCACGATATTTACGAACTGCTTCACGAGCAAAAAATCCCGATGGAATCGAAAGGTTTTGCGATGGGCGTTCGTGTTGAGCACGCGCAAAAACTGATTGACAGCATTCAATATCGTTGCCGAGAGCGTGGTGAATTCCTTCCGCCAGCCACTTACAATTTGGTTGAACAGGTTGATGGTCGCGGAGTTTATTCTTTTTGTATGTGTCCGGGCGGACACATTGTTCCGGCGGGAAACAACAGCGAGCAAGTGGTTGTGAATGGAATGTCGGCGTCAAAACGCAATTCGCCTTACGCCAATTCGGGAATTGTGGTTGAAATTCGCCCCGATGATATTCCCGACGAATTTAAAGAATTTGGCGATTTGGCAGGTTTGAAATTTCAGCAATATGTTGAAAATTTGGCATTTAAAAACAACGGTGGAATGGGACAAAAAGCGCCTGCGCAACGTTTACGCGATTTTGTGAACGGTCGGCTTTCGCCGGATTTGCCCGACTGCTCGTATTTGCCCGGATTGATTTCATCGCCTTTGCATTTTTGGTTGCCCGATTTTATTTCGAGCCGTTTACGCGAAGGTTTTAAGAAATTCGACCGAAAAATGCGCGGATTTCTCACAAACGAAGCCGTTGTTGTTGGCGTGGAAACACGCTCGTCGTCAGCCGTTCGCATTCCGCGCAACAAAGAAACAGGACAACACCCAAACGTGCGCGGACTTTTTCCGTGTGGTGAAGGTTCGGGATATTCGGGCGGAATAACTTCATCTGCTATTGATGGCGAAAATGTGGCGGAGAAAGCGGGAGAATATATCAGCCCCCTAAATCCCCCACAGGGGGACTTTTTGGGAAATGCAAAAATTGAGAGACAATAAAAAAATTGAAAGTAAAAACAAGAATGAAAAATTTCATAAAAAAACCAACGAATAAATCGAATTTGAAAAGTCCCCCTGCGGGGGATTTGGGGGGCTTTACCCGTTTAAAAGTAAGCGAGTCAATGGAATTAATGGATTTTCTGTTGGCGAAAATGGGTGGAATGAAGCGAAATTCAATAAAATCGCTTTTGTCGCATCGTCAAATATTGGTTAATGACCAAATAACTACGCAGTATAATTTGCCGTTGAAAACGGGTGATTTAGTGATTGTTAGTAGTGTGCGCGGAAACACGGAATTGTTTCACCCGAAAGTTCGGATTATTTTTGAGGATCCTTATTTGATTGTGATTGAGAAACAAGAAAATATCCTGACCGTAAAAACCGACCACGGAAACGAACTCACGGCTTTTTCGATTTTGAAAAAACACGTTCAAAAAAGCGCGAAAAATAACCGCATTTACACTGTTCATCGGCTCGACCGCGAAACTTCGGGCGTGCTGGTTTTTGCCAAAAGTCAAGAAATTCAGCAGATTTTGCAGGAAAAATGGCATACAGACGTAAAAAAACGTATTTATGTTGCTGTTGTAGAGGGAAAACCGCCGAAAGAAAGCGATAAAATTGTGAGTTGGCTCACGGAAAATGAAAAATCGCTGAAAATTCATTCAAGTTCGGTTGATAACGGTGGACAGCAAGCGGTTACACGTTATCGCGTTATAAAATCGAACTGCGATTATTCCTTGCTCGAAATTGAATTGGAAACAGGCAGAAAAAATCAAATTCGTGTGCATTTGCAGTCAATCGGCTGTCCGATAGCGGGCGATAAAAAATATGGTGCGAAAACTTCGCCGATTGCGCGAGTTGCCTTACACGCGCGAATTTTAGAATTTTATCATCCGGTTACGAAAAAAATCGTGCGTTTTGAAACGCCTGTTCCGAGAAAGTTTTTGCATTTGTTTCATTGAGTTTTTTCTGAATTTCAAAAAATATTTTTGAAATTCAGAAAAAACAATTATCTTTGCGATAAAATAACAGCAAATATGAGAGTTATAACATTTAAGCGCATTCAAGAATTTGTTGAATTACATCTTGATGCAGATATTCCGCTCAGGAATTGGTATAAGTCTGTAACAGAGAGCGAATGGAATTGTTTTGCCGATATGAAGCAAACTTTTGGAAGCGTTGATAGTGTAGGAAATAGTCGTTTTGTATTTAACATTAAAGGAAATACTTACAGATTGATTGCTATTGTTATTTTTGCTTCAAAAAAAGTATATATACGCTTTATCGGAACGCATAAAGAGTATGATAAAATAAAAGATTGTTCAACAATATAAGAGATAACGCAATGATTAAGAACGAGAAACAATACGAAACCGCCTGCGCCAGAATAGAGGAATTGCTTCAAGTTGTTGGAAACGAAACCAACACAGACGATAAAAATTTTATTGAATTGGATTTATTATCCGATTTGGTTGCCGATTACGAGGAGGCAAAATATCCGATAAAAGAGCCTGAATTATCGGAAGTAATCAAACTTCGTATGTACGAAATGGGAATAAATCAAAATAAACTTTCGGAGCTTTTGGGTGTAAGTCCTTCGCGTGTAAGCGAATATCTTACAGGAAAAAGTGAGCCGACACTTCCTGTGGCGCGCAATATGTATCGCAGGCTGAATATAAGTCCGAGAGTTATATTAGGAGTTTAACATTATGCAAAAACTACTTTTCATCACATTTTTCCTTTTCGGAATTTTCGCCCTCAATGCGCAAACCGTTTTCCGAACGCAAACGCTTGCTCCGAATATCAGAACTTTGCAAGTGCGTTTGAACGACGACCCGATGGCGTTGCCTGTTTTGCGACTGAACAGTGACGATGTGCTTCACATTCAGTTCGACGAAATGTCGCACGAACATCGCTCGTTCAGTTATCGTGTGATTCATTGCAATGCCGATTGGACACAATCTGTGCTTAATTGGAACGAATATCTGCGCGGTTTTCCTACCGGATTGATTACGGATAGCCGAATTTCGATGGCAACCATTCACGATTTTACGAATTACCGTTTTTCGCTTCCGAATAACAATATGAATTTCTTAAAATCAGGCAATTACGTTGTGTTTGTTTACGAGGATGGACAAGTGGGTAGACCGGTTTTGCAAGTCGCTTTTTCGGTTGTTGAGCCTCGCGTACAGATTTCGGCAACCATTCGCGGAAATACGGATATTGAACTCAACAGACGATTTCAACAACTTGATTTTGAAGTAAATATCGAAGGACTTCGGATAAACGACCCGCAAAATGAAATAAACGTGTTGGTACGGCAAAATAATCGCTTCGACAACGAAGTGCAAGGCATTAGACCGACTTTTATTCGCGGAAATACATTGAGTTTTATCAACAATCGCGCGCTTATTTTCGAGGGCGGAAACGAATATCATCGCTTCGATATTTCGTCAATTTTCACCGGAGGCGACCGAATTGACCGCATTGAGCGCGGTCGAAATCGTATTGATGCTTTTCTTTTTCCCAATGCGATACAGCCTTCGCACATTTATGTTTTTGAGCCTGACGTGAATGGACGATTTGTTGTTCATTTGCAAAATGCTCATTTTGACGTAGATACCGAAGCCGATTATGTTTATGTGCATTTTTCCATTCCGCGCGCTACGCCGTTTCTCGACGGAAATATTTATATCGGCGGCGAATTTAATCACAATTTGCTGAACGAAACTTCGCGAATGCAGTTCGATTTCAACGCCGGCGAATATTTCAAAACTTTACTGCTGAAACAAGGCGGTTACAATTATCAATTTTGGTTTTTGCCCACAAACAGCCAAAGAGCAACGGTTGAGCGGATTGACGGCAGTTTTTGGCAAACCCGAAACGAATATACAATCTATGTTTTTTATCGTCCTTTCGGTGAAAGATTTGATAGACTGATTGGTGTGGGAACGTTTGAAAATTAGTTTTCAGTAATCAGTTTTCGGAGAATAGACTTTTGAAAATTGAAAAACTTTTTTCTATCTTTGCAAAAAATAATAATTATGAGTACAATTTCAGTAAGAGTTGACCAACCCAATCACGCACTAATGTTGGCGGAATGGCTCAGAAACATTCGCTTCGTAAAAGAAGTTGATGTTATTGATACGTCTATGACCAAAGAAGAAATGTTTGCAAAAATAGATGAAGGGATTGCCGAATACAAAGCAGGGAAAACAAAAACACTTTCGTCGAAAGAGGAAATACACAACTTTTTGAACTCTTTGTAGGCTTATGTATAAAATCTCATACACCAAAAGGGCTGAAAAAGACCTTGCTGCATTAAAAAGACACGAACCGCAATCTTTCAAAAAAGTTGTAAAACTTATTGATGAATTGGTCGAACACCCAACAACAGGCACAGGAAAGCCTGAGCCATTATCAGGCAATAGAACAGGACAGTGGTCGAGAAGAATTTCAGCTAAACATCGTCTTATCTATATGATAGACAGCGAAAAAGTAGTTGTTTTGTTACTTTCTGCTTATGGACATTATGATGATAAATAATTTTACAAAACAAATAAAAACAAAAAATTAGACTTATGACAAAATAAACGTGCCGAAAGCACGTTTAAAATTATAAAATATAGCGTTTGCTATTTCTTGCTTACGAAATTACCACTCAAAAAGCACCTCGAATAGTATATGCTCGCAGAAAAGCGGGTTTATATTTTTTGGTGCAATGGTTGTGGTAAACCTCGTAAGCGGATTATTTAAGTCCGCTTTTTTGCGGTCAAAACTCAAGAAACTAATTATAAACCAAAACAAACAAATAAACAAATATTAACTTAAAGGTTGTGCCCGACACGTATTTAGGGATTAAAAAAAATGAAAAAAGTATTGTGTAAATTCGCTTTTGGGGCGATTGTTCTCGGATTTTCTTTTTTGAGTGTTAGTTGTACAGAACGAGGAGATGGAGTTATAATAACTTCAGAAAGAACAGTTTCTGCGTTTCATCAAATCAACAGTAGCGGTGTTGCCGAAGTGCGCTTTTTTGTGAGCGACGAACATCGAGTAATTGTTACGGTAGATTCGAATCTTGACCAATTTGTCCAAATTACTACCAGAAACGGTGTGCTGGATATCGACACAAGAAGTGGACGCAGTTATCGTTTCACCAGATTTGTAGTTGAAGTTCACAGTCCGGCTTTGACAAATGTAACAATGTCAGGCTCAGGAAGTTTTTTCGGAGAGGACAAAATAGTTACTCCCAATTTTCACGCCGTTTTGTCAGGTTCGGGCAGAATGGAAGGAACATTTGAAACCGAAACTTTTTCGGCAAGACTTTCAGGTTCAGGACGACTTGGTGCAGCGGTCGAAACCAATGAATTTTCTGCAACTGTTTCAGGTTCAGGTCGTATCGTTGCCAACGGAAATTCCGAAAGTACCGAACTTACTATTTCCGGCTCAGGAAATTTTGACGGAAACAACTTCAACACAACAAGCGCAACAGTTACCATTAGCGGTACGGGAAACGTAAATATTTGTGTCGAGGAAAGTTTGAACGCGCGCATTTCCGGCTCAGGAAGTGTAAATTATTGCGGAAATCCGACGGTTAACGCCAATGTAACCGGCACAGGCAGAGTAAGACCAATGTAAAATTGGCAAAAATTTTCATGCAAACTCTCAATCAAAAAATCCGATTGGGAGTTTTTTGCATACAATTCAAAAAAAACGTACATTTGCACTATAATTTAGTGAAAAGTGGGAGAAAAAACTACACTCTGCACTTTACACTCTACACTCTAAAAATTATGTACAACGGTTTTATTCGTGTTGCGGCGGCAGTTCCGCAGTTGAGAGTAGCAGATTGCGCTTTCAACACAACGCAAATTTACGATTTGGCAAAGCAGGCAGAAGCAGAAAAAGCACAAATTGTCTGTTTCCCTGAACTTTGCATCACAGGCTACACTTGCGGTGATTTGTTTTTTCAGCAACAACTTTTGAGTGATGCCGAAAAGGCACTTTCGCAACTTTTGCTTGATAGTTTTGCGCTCACAACGGCGATTATTGTTGGAATGCCAATAAAAACTGCCAACAAAATTTTCAACACAGCAGTTGTTGTTCAAGGCGGAAAAATTTTGGGCGTTGTGCCGAAAACTTACATTCCAAACAACAACGAATTTTGTGAAAAACGCTGGTTTGCTTCGGGGAAATGTGCCGATGAAAGCGTAGAAATTTGCGACTGCGAAGTTCCTTTCGGGACAAATTTGCTGTTTTCAGACAAAAAATTTACTTTCGGAATAGAAATTTGCCACGACCTTTGGATGCCGATTCCGCCAAGTTGTCAGCAAGCGATGCACGGCGCAGAAGTGATTTTCAATCTTTCGGCGAGCAACGAATTAGTCGGAAAAGCAACTTCCCGCCGACAACTTATTGAGCAACATTCGGCGCGCATTTCGAGCGGATATGTTTACGCTTCGGCGGGCGTGAGCGAATCAACTACCGACCTTGTTTTTTCGGGAAGTGCCTTCATTGCCGAAAACGGTTGGATTTTGGCAGAAGCCGAGCGATTTAGGCAAGATAATCATTTAATTGTAAGTGAAATAGATATTGAGCGATTACAAGCCAAGCGCGTCCGAAATTCAAATTTTGAAAATGCAAAATCGAACGAAAAATACAGAAAAATCGAGATTGCAGAAACGCCTCACACCGAATTTCCGCTGAAACGAACGATTGAAAAGTTGCCTTTCGTTCCAAAAATCGAAAAGCGAAAAGAAACTTGCCAAGATATTTTTGCCACTCAAACAGCAGGTTTGGCAAAACGCTGGAAACACACTAACGCACATTCGCTCGTAATCGGCGTTTCGGGTGGTTTGGACTCGACTTTGGCGTTGCTTGCGTGCGTAAAAACTGCCGATTTGCTTGCTTTTGACCGCAAACGGATTATCGGCGTTACGATGCCCGGATTTGGCACAACCGACCGAACGTACAAAAATGCGCTCGCACTGATGGAAAATATGAGAATTTCCACTAAAGAAATTTCGATAAAAGATGCTTGTTTACAGCATTTTAAAGATATTAATCACAATGAAAATCAGCACGATACAACTTTTGAAAATGCACAAGCACGCGAACGGACACAAATCCTGATGAGCATTGCCAACAAAGAAAACGGCTTGGTTGTCGGCACAGGCGATTTGTCGGAACTTGCGCTCGGCTGGACAACTTACGCAGGCGACCATATTTCAATGTACGCCGTAAATAGCGGAATTCCAAAGACTTTGATACGAATTTTGGTTGATTGGTTTGCCGAAAAAGCAGACGAAAAAACGCGCGAAATTCTCGCGGATATTACCGCCACACCGATAAGTCCCGAACTGCTTCCTGCCGATGAAAACGGAAAAATCGTCCAAAAAACAGAGGAAATTATCGGAGTGTATGAATTGCACGATTTTTTCCTGTATTATTTTGTGCGCTTCGGTTTCGACACAGAAAAATTGTATTTTTTGGCAAAAGAAGCATTCAAAAATGATTATTCGGAAGCCGAAATAAAGCGATGTTTGAAAATATTTTTACAACGCTTTTTCTCACAGCAATTCAAACGTTCGTGTATGCCCGATGCGCCGAAAGTCGGCACGGTAAATCTCTCGCCACGTGGTGATTGGCGTATGCCGAGTGATGCAGTTGGGTTTGAAATTTAGTCGCCAAAATTGGAAAAGCAAAAAAATACGGACAAACAAAAAAACGAAAACACCGTGAAAAATATAAGTTTTTTAGGTTTTTCACGGCAAATACGAGTTTTTTTAATATCTTTGCGGAACAATTTAGCAAGAACGATGAATAAAGTTATTAAAAACAAAATTGAGCAGTTGCACCATTTGTACAAAGATTTGTCGTTGGAGAATAAAGATGTTTTGCACCAAATTGCTTTGGCAGAGATACCCGAAATGGTGTACAACTCCAATGCTATCGAAAATTCTACACTTACGCTTGAAGATACGGAGCAGATTTTGATTGAGGGAATTGTGCCGAAAAAAGCCGATACGCGCGAAGTGTATGAGGCAAAAAATTTAGCAAAAATCACTGAATTCCTACTCAACAATCCGAATAAAACACTGTCGGTCAGTCTGATACTTGATTTGCATAAGATTTTACTTTCTGATATAAATGATGATATTGCAGGCAGATTTCGGCAAGGCAGAGAATGGGTGCGAGTAGGCAATCATTTGGGCGCTAATCCGCTATTTGTTGGAAGTTTAATGAAAGAATTGGTAGAAAATTACAATGCCGAAAAACAAGCCTATTTTTTGGATAATATTGCTCGGTTTCACGCCGAATTTGAAACTATACACCCTTTTTGCGATGGCAACGGCAGAATGGGACGAGTAATTATAAATCAGCAACTTACGAAACTCGGTTATCCGCCGATTATCATTCAAAACAAAAGCAAAATCAAAGAATATTACGCCTTGTTCACGCATTATCCGAGTAATATGAAATTTGGCGGATTTACCTCTTTGTTTGCTGTTCTGTTGTTGGAATCGTTGCACAAACGTTTGACGCTTCTTACCGCTCGCCGTATCATTCCGCTTTCGCTTTGGGCAAAGCAAAATGCAGTAAAAGGCAATATCGCTGCCAACAAAGCAAAACGACAAACAATTCCTGCTTTTCGCCTGCGCGAAAAATGGGTAATATCCGAAAATTACCGTGAAAATA